>Ga0134121_10000329_pt1 | contig 56030 bp, 45 predicted proteins | sample KB301_FD_96463 | JGI IMG/M metagenome (GOLD analysis project Ga0134121, IMG submission 96463) | Terrestrial soil microbial communities without Nitrogen fertilizer from Kellogg Biological Station, Michigan, USA - KB3-0-1 | ecosystem: Environmental > Terrestrial > Soil > Unclassified ...
GACGGGGCGGCGTCCGGCGGCGGCACGCTGGGCGGCCTCTCGTCCGGCGGTGTCTCGTCCGGCGGCGCGCCCTCCAGCGGGGCCGCATGAAGATTCTCGTGGTGGACGACGATCTCGAGCTGCGCCGGCTGGTGGCCTTCACGCTGCGCCAGGCGGGTTATCTCGTCCTCGAGGCGGGGGACGGGCCCGCCGCCCTGTCGACGCTCGAGGCGGAGCGGCCCGATCTCGTGCTGCTCGACGTCAACCTGCCGCGCATGAACGGTTTCGAGGTCCTGCGCCGCCTGCGCGACGGCGGGTCGAAGACGCCCGTGATGATGCTGACCGTGCGCGCCGGCGAAGAGGACCAGGTGCGCGGTCTCGATCTCGGCGCGGACGACTATCTCGCCAAGCCGTTCAGCCCGCGGGCGCTCCTCGCCCGGGTGCGCGCCCGGCTGCGCCGCGGCGGCGACGAGCGCGCCGGGGCGATCGCGAGCGGCGACCTGGCCCTCGACGCCGAGCGCCAGAGCGTCAGCGTGCGCGGCGCCGCCGCGGTCCGCCTCACCCAGCTCGAGTTCCGCCTGATGCAGCTCCTGGTCGCCAACTCCGGCCACACCCTGCCGACCGATCGCCTCACCACCCACGTCTGGGGCCGGCGCGGCATGGGCGATCGGCACATGCTCAAGCAGCTCGTCCACCGCCTGCGCCGCAAGATCGAAGCCGATCCCGCCGAGCCGCGCTACCTGCTCACCATCACCGGTATCGGCTACGTGCTGGAAGCGGCCGGTGGCGAGGCCGGGGGCACCGGGATCTAGGGCGGCCGTCGCCGAGCCACGCTCGCCCTTACTGCGAAGCGTTGCAGGCGTTCGCCGGTGGCGCCTGCTCGGCGGTGCAGCTCGGATCGAACTGACAGGTGTAGTTGCAGCAGTGGGTGTAGGGACACGTCGTCGCGGCGCCGCACGTGCCGTTCCAGGTGCAGCGGCTGCCGACGCCGCTGCAGAAATCGGTGACGCAGAGCCCGCACGACTGTGTCGGCGGGGCTGGGGCCGGGTAGGTCGTCGGGACCAGGTAGACGTCGGTGTACCGGGGGAATCCCGCCTTGATTCCATAGTTGCTGCCGTAGAGCGCGAACTTCCCATCCCGGCTCAAGGCGGCGCGCGCCAGCGACCAGTACCCCGAGTCGTGGGACGGGTCGGTCTCCGGCAGGCTCCCCGCATCGCGCGAACGGTGATGCGCGAGCCGATGAATCTGCGTCCCGTCGAGACTCAGCAGGAAGAGCTCGTTGTAGTAGGTGCCCCAGAGACCGGCCCAATTGGGGTCGAGCATCTCATTGAAGTCGCGGGTGCCGTTGGAGTCGTTCGTGCTGACCAGGATCCAAGGGTGATGCGTGCTGTTGTCCAGACTCACATGAATCGATTTGTTGTACCAGGCCGCCCCTCCGGGCGACGCTGAGGAGAAGCTGAGGAGGCATGTGCGCCTGCTGTTGGCGAGACAGACCTTCTCGATTCCCGGAAGCTTCGTGCAGCCTCCGAGCGAGCCGCTCTTCGGGATGTTGTCGTTGACGGTGACCATCACGTCATGGCAGTCAGGGTCGGTCGTCGTCGGGTCGTAGCCGACGTCGTTGTGCGCCGACCAGGTCTGCACCAGGCGGTTGGTCCAGGTCGTGCCGTCGGTGGAGAGAGTGTAGAGGTACATCCCCAGCGGCTGATAATTCCCGGCCCCGCTCGAATCCGAGTCGAAGCGGCAGAGCACCTTGTTGCTCGGAGTGACGTCGCATTCGACCCGGCGGACGTTGGAGGCTCCGATGAGGCCCCCCGTGAGCGGCGGTGACAGCGTCGCGCTGCTGAACGCATAGACCCGGTGGTCGCTCAGCGAGAAGGAGACCACGATGTGGTCGCCGTCGTCGGAGATGTCGGCTTTGTCGGCGCCGGCGACCTCGAGAGGCTGCGGCGACGAGATGGTCTGCCATCCACCGAACCCAATCCGATTGGGAAAGCTGCTCAACGTGTCCGAGACGCATGAGGCGACATGCTGCTTCACGATCGCGTAGGGGGGGCCGTTGGGATCGTCGGTGTGGTAATAGAAGACATCCGGGTCCGTCTTGCTCCATTTCGGCTGCAGGATGCCGGCTGGAAGCTGGGTCTGCGATCGAAGGATCTTGCCGACCTGATCGGTCACCATGAAATTGGTCGGGCCGAGGAGAAGCATCCGGCTGTCGTCGCTGTTGATGGGTGACACGGTCGAGTATTCGTGGCGGACCGCCTTGTTGCCGAAGAGAGCGACGCCGTCCGAGAGCCGTCTCACCGGGCAGCCCGAGGCCTGGTCCAGGTAGCTCGCGCCCTTCGCGGGCGGATTGAAGGTCACGTAATCGATCGGGACGTGCGCGGCGCCGTCATCCAGCCTCGCGCAGATGGTCCACGGGTCGCAGGCGTCGCCGATTCCGTCGAAATCGTGGTCCTCCTGTCCCGCGTTGGGGACCGAAGGGCAGTTGTCCTGATTGTTGCAAATGGTGTCACCGTCGTCGTCCGGACAGGCCGCGACCAGGCTCCAGGACAGAGTCAGAAGCGCCGCGCCCAACGACATCCTCCTGAGACACTCGTGAATCGTCATGTGGCCCTCCTCGTTCCTGCTTGCTTGGTCGGCGCCGGAACGCAAAAGGTTGCGGGGGACACTCCAATCGGTCTCCCGCCTCGCAACCCTTCGATGGGTTTCTTCGACTAACTGGGCAGACGAGACTCCCAGCTTGAGTGACCGGGTTGGGTTCTCACTCGAAGAATGGAGGTCGGGAACATGTTCACGCGGATGCGGTTGTGGGTCTGGGGTGCGGGCATGGTGGGGCTGATGCTCCTGTCGGGCGCGCCGGTGCATGGCACGGTCCCGCCAGCAGGCAGCGCCGTGGACGCGGCGTCGTCGCCCGACCAGGCGCCGGGCCCCTTCGTCCCGGGAGAGCTCATCGTCAAGCTGAAGCCGGGCGCGGAGCCGGCCGCCGGCGTCGCGCTCCGGGCGGTCGACTTGCGTCATCCGGGAAGACGCTACGAGAGAGTCTTTCCGCATCTCCTGACGGCCGAGGAGGTCCAGCGACGCAATCCGAACCGCGGCCGGAGGACTCCGGCCGAGGCGCCTGGGCAGGAGCGCCGCCTGGAAAACATCTACAGGGTCATCCTCGAAGACCGGGCCGCCGACGTGCTCCGGGCGGCGCGCGAGTTTGCCCAGGATCCCGACGTCGAGTATGCCGAGCCGAACTTCATCGTCCGGGCGGTCGCCGACGTGAACGATCCGTACTACGCGTCGTCGGGATCATGGGGGCAGATCTACGCCGATCTCTGGGGAATCAAGAAAATCCAGGCCGATGCCGCATGGACGCAGGCGACCGGGCAGGGGGTGATCGTCGCGGTCAGCGATACCGGTCTCGATTTCACCCATCCCGACATCCAGAACCGAGTCCGGGTCAATCCAGGTGAGGACCTCAACCACAACGGTGTCGTGGACGCCTCCGACTTCGATGGAATCGACAACGACCAGAACGGTTATGTCGATGACATCCGCGGGTGGGATTTCGCCAACGGCGACAACGACCCGACCGACGACCATTTCCACGGCACCCATGTCTCGGGAACCATCGCGGCGCAGGGGAACAACGGCATTGGAGTGATCGGCGTGGCCCACAATGCCCGGATCCTTCCGGTGAAGTTCCTCGATGCGTCCGGCAGCGGCACCAGCGCCAGCGGAGCCGCCTCGATCGTGTACGCCGCCCAGTCGGGGGCCGACGTGATCAACATGTCCTGGGGCGGGCCCGCGTCGCAGATGGTGGCCGACGCGCTGACCCAGGCGCACCTGCTCGGCGCGGTCCTGGTGGCGGCGGCGGGCAACAGCAATGGAGATGTGGGCACCTTCAGCCCCGCGAGTCACCCGGACGTGATCGCGGTCGCCTCCACCGACCAGAACGACGCGAAGTCCGGTTTCTCCAACTGGGGACAGAAGATCAGCGTCGCTGCTCCCGGGGGAGGCAGCACCGACCCGAACGATCCGCAGCAGACCTACGTGAACATCCTGTCCCTGCGGGCCGCCGGGCTCGGACCGGCCAACTTCGTGGTCGGGAGCAACTACCTGCGGCTGGAGGGAACCAGCATGGCGTCACCGCACGTTGCCGGCACCGTGGCCCTGATCCTGTCGCGCCAGCCCGCCATGGGGACCGATCTCGCCAAGGTGATCCTCGAAGCGACCGCGACCGATATCGGCGCGCCCGGGTTCGACATCTACGCCGGGAACGGACGGATCAACGCCTTGGCCGCGGTCCAGAGCGCCGGGTCCGCCGCGAGTCTGCCGGAGCTGATCGTTTCCGTCCAGCCCCAGAAGCCGTTCGCGGCGCCGGGTGGCCCCTTGCCCGTCACGGTCACTGTGAAGAACGTCGGGCTTGCCGGCGCCTCCAATGTCGTGGTCGAGCTGTTCGATGGCAATCCGGGGCCGGACGGCCTGTTGCTCCGATCGTGGACCGTGGCCTCGCTGCCGGCCGGGTCGTCGCAGGCGCTCCAGGCATGGCCGAGCTTCCCGACGACGGGTAACCGGACGCTCACAGCCGTAGTCGATCGCGCCAATACCATCGCCGAGGTGACCAACGCCAACAACACGGCAAACGCGACAGCCGGCGTCGGAATGATGACCGGTTTCGTCGAGAGCGTCGTCGCCGCGGCCGCCAACTCGCAGGTGGTTCCGTCGCTCTCCGGAGACGTCGCGGTCTGGGAGGATCATCGAAATGAAATCTCCTTCCCGAACGGCGATATCTACGCCCACAATTTCGCCACCGGCCAAGACCAGATCATCACCTATGACGCCGTGATCACCGCGAACCCGAACGACTCGACGCGGCCGTCGATCTCGGGCACCGGGATCGTCTGGACTGACACGCGCAATGGCGGGCTCGATGTCTACTACTTCAACACTGCGACCATGACGCTCGGCCAGGAGCAGCTCCTGACGCCGTATACCGGGTCTACCGTCTACTCGGGCTGGCCGGCGATCAGCGGAAACCGCGTGCTGTACAAGCAACTGCAGAACTATTACGACAAGGACAACCCGACCGCCACCGGAACGCTGGTCCGAATCGATCTGCCGGGCCTCCAGCAGACGACCATCGGCTCGGCGAGGCAGTTCGACATCGACGCGGACGTCGTCGTCTACAGCTTCACCGATTTCTCCGTTCACCTGCTGAACCTGGCGTCCGCTCAGGACACCGTGATCGGCACGGGGATCGATCCGGCCATCTCGGGGCATCACGTGACCTGGATCGGTATGGACGCCGCGACCCTGCACATCTACGACACAGCGACCGGCCAGGACCTGGTGCTCGCTCCCGGCCCCGGCGCGAACCGCGCCCACCCCGACGTGTCCGGCGATCTCGTCACCTGGACGGAGCGGACCGACTTCGGGGCGGGATACTTTTCCAATTGGACCATCCGTTCGTATGACATCGACACCGGTGCCACCACGATCGTCTCCAGTAGCACGGTTGATCAATTCAATCCGAGCGTTTCCGGAAACCGGATCGTCTGGCACGACTTGCGTGATTTCAGCGGGCCGGACATCTACGCCGCGACCGCGGTCACCTTCCCCGTGGCGGTCGCCAACCTGACCGGGCAGCGGGTGACGAACAAGAGCGCCCGGCTGAACTGGAACCAGAATCCCGAGCCGGACGTCGTGGCCTACGCCATTTACCGCAGTCAGACCGCCGCCGGTCCGTACGATCGCATCACGGAAACCAATGGTCTGACCTACCTCGATCAGAACCTGGTGCAGAACGCCACCTACTACTATCGCGTGGCGGCACGCAACCAGGCTGGCTGGGAGGGCGTCCTCTCGGCTGTCGTGACAGTCGACCTGCATCACTGAGCATGCGCGGGGCGCCCGCGTGGCGGGCGCCCCGCTGCATCCGAGCAACCTCATCGTCCCCATGGAGGGTGAAAGTCCTTGCTGGATCGGGTTCGTTCCGGTACCTTCTGCACGATTGAAATTCGATCCGCTCATCAAGTCTCGGCAACATCGATCAACAGAGTCGCCCGCGCCGGAGGCAGAAGACCTCATTCCTGGTCTGCTCCGGGGAGATTCAAACGCGGTCGGAGCGATGGACGTGTGGATCGATGTCGTCCTGCGCCAGGAGTTCCGGTCGCTGCGCAACGACTGGGACGACCTGAGGCAGGAGATTCGCATGCGCGTGCTCGCCTGCCTCACCGCCGGCCGCTTCAACGGTGGATCGACGCTGCGGACCTACGTGCACAGGATCGCGCGCAACGTCTGCATCGACTTCGCTCGCAAGGCCTATCGCCGCAGGGAGTCGACCTCCGGGAGCGACGCGCCCGTGGCCGGATCGGCTGCTGACGACGGGCCGGCCCGAGTTCTGAGCCGTAATTTCCTGGACCGGATTCTCGAAGGCGTGAACGTGCGCGACCGGATGGTCCTCGATCTGATTTTCGCCGAGCACCTGTCGTACATAGAGGTGGCCCGGAAAGTGGGGATCACCGAAAGCGCGGTGAAGTCCCTCGTGTTCCGCTGCCGGCACAGGCTTCTCAAACGCCGGCGGGAGCTGCTCAACCTGCCCGAGGCGCCCCGATGAGCGAGCCTGTCTGCGTCGACACTTGCCGCGAATTGCTGCCGTTCTACCTGAACGGGAGTCTCGAGGCCGCCGAGGCCGAGGCCGTCTCCACTCATCTCGCGAGCTGTCCCGAGTGCGCCCGGGATCTCGACGAGTTGTCCGAGATCGCGGTTGCTATCGAGAGGCATGGCGCCGCAGCATCCAGGGCGATTCGGTCTCCCGTGCGGGTGGAGATGGGCTTGCGATCGCGGCTGCTTCTGATCGCCGCGGCTCTCGTCCCGTTGATCGCAGGAGCGGCCTGGGCCTGGTTCGTGCTTCGTGGCGGACATGTCGCGCCAGGAATCTCCGGCGGAGCCGCGGCACCGGCCGAGGTGGTCGTCTTCGACCTGGCCGGCGGACCAACCCGCGACCAGGCCGCCCCACCGATCCTCGAGATCCCGCGAGGAACGGCTCGGGTCCGGTTCGTCTTCTTCGTTCCGGTCAGCCCCGGAGCGGTTTACGCGGCGGAGATTCGGGATGCGACAGGCCGCGTGATGATTCCCGAGCGGACGCTGGGGCCGCTCGACGCCCTCGGCCGGGCCAGCCTCGAGGCGCCCGCGGCGGGACTCGTTACGGAAGGATCGTACGAGCTGGTGGCGTCGAGGGCCGGACCAGGGAACGACAGGACGACGTACCAATTTACCTTCGTCGTTCGTCGATTCGCTCAGCAAGGCGCCACGCATGACTAGGGGGAATCGGCCCGCCGGCCCGCCAAGATTTCCCCGCGCGCTGCTGGCGGCTCTCGTCTTCCTGGCGGGTCTCGCCGCATCTGCCATGGTCGTCACGAGAGCCGAGCCGGCCGGCTTCGACGAGCTCATTCGTCTTTACGATGACGGTCACTACCCCGAGGCCGAGACCTACGGGCGTTCCCTGATGGCTCGCCTCGAAGCTGAGGGCCAAGGGGATTCCCTCGACATGGCCCTGGTGATCGACCGTTTCGTGTTCATCCTCTTGCGCGGGGGCAAGGGGACGCAGCCCGACACGCTCGATCTGGCGAACCGGGGCCTCCGGATCCGCGAGCAGTCGCTCGGTCCCTCGCATCCCGACGTGGCGCAGAGCCTGACCGCCCTCGCCTATGTCTACTACCGACGGGGCGAGTATGCCCAGGCCCGACCTCTGTTCGAGCGAGCCCTCGCCATCCGTGAGAAGGCGGCGATCCCCAACGACGAGGTGATCGACAAGATCCGACACAACTTCGCGAACCTGCTCGCCGACATGGGCGATTACACCGGGGCGCGGATCCTGTACGAGCAGGCGCTCGTCAGCCAGGAACGGCTCTTCGGACCAGACTCGCCAAGGGTCGCGATGACGCTCGACACCCTGGCGATCGTGCTCCACGACCTCGGCGACGCGGAGGGCGCGGCGAAGCTGTTCGAGCGGGAGATTCCGCTCCAGGAGAAGCTCCTCGGGCCCGACCATCCCGTGCTCGCCGTCGCCCTGGACAGCTATGCCGTGGTCCTCGACGAGATGGGCGACACGGACCGGGCGATCGACCTGGAGCGGCGCGCCCTCGCGATCCGCGAGGCGAAGCTCGGCCCGGATCGGCCGCAGGTTGCGGCGAGCCTCAACAACCTCGCAGGCTACCTGACCCGCACTGGCCAGGGCGAGGCCGCCCGGCCGATGTTCGCGCGCGCGCTGCGCATCTGGGAGAGCGCTTATGGGCTGGATCACCCCGCGGTCGCCCACCCCGTGATCGGCCTGGCCGACCTCGATCTCGCCCGGGGCGATCTCGAGGCGGCGCGGCGTGGCTATGAACGGGCCGTGAGCATCCGCGAGACCCGGCTCGGGACGGAGCACCCCCTCACCGCCGAGGCGGCCGTCAAGCTCTCGCGGCTGCAGCTTACGATGGGTGAGGACTCGGTGGCCCTCGACGGGTCGCTCCGTGCGGAGAAGACGCTCCGGGAGCAGGTCCGCCGCATGGCCCGCCGGCTCTCCGACCGTGACGCGCTGAAGTACGAGACCCTCCAGGCCTCCGGGCTCGATGTGGCCGAAAGCGCGCTCATCAGGGCGCGCTCCGGCCGGGAAGCGCTCCGGTCGAGGACCGGCGAAATCTGGGACGCCGTGATCCGCGCCCGCGCTCAGGTTCTCGACGAGATGGCAACCCGCCACCGTGACATCTCCGAGTTACGCTCGCCGGCGCTCGTGACCCGCCTCGAGACTCTCGACGCGGCGCGCGGCAGACTCTCGGCGCTCATCGCCGGCGGACCACAGGACGACGCGGAAGGCTTCAAACGCAGGCTCCAGGAGGCGCGCGATACGATCGATGCTGCAGAGCGTGCCCTCGCTCGCGATTCGCTCGCGTTCCGGGGCGATCAGGACCGATCGCGGGGTGGTCTTCCCGAGATCCTCGCTGCGCTCCCCGGGGACACGGTTCTCCTGGCCTTCACGCTCTTCAACCGCCTCGTGGCCTCCGGAACTGCCTCCGAGCCGTGGTACATGGCTTGGGTCCTTGCGCCCGGGGGTGGCCCGCCTCGCGCGTACCCGATCGGCCCGGCCGCGACCATCGATCCTCTCATCCAGACGTGGCGCGTCGAAGCGGGCACCCTTCCGGCCGACGAGCAGGCCTCGGCGCGATACCAAAGCGCCGGCACCGCCCTGCGGAAGGCGATCTGGGACCCGGTCGCGCCGGCTGTGCGGCGCGCCGCGAAGGTCCTGATCGTTCCCGATGGCGTGGTCCATCTCGTCAATTTCGCGACCTTGCCGGACAAGGACGGCTACCTCGTGGAGAGCGGTCCCACGATGCACTACCTCTCCACCGAGCAGGACCTCCTCGGCATCCATTCGAGGCCGCGGAGGAACGGCGGGCTCCTGGCGTTGGGCGGAGTCGATTTCGATGCCCTGCCTCTCGCTGTCGAAGAGCAGAGAGCGCTCCTCCGGACTTCTGGATGGCCCGATGCGGGTGAGCCGGTGACAGAGGTTCGAGATCTCTTTCGCGGCGCGTTGCCGGCGTGCGATGCGTTCCGAGCCGTCCGTTTCCCCGCGTTACCCGGTTCCGGAGACGAGGCGGCCGAGGTCGCGAAGCTTTGGCGCGGGACCCCGGAAGGGAGGGGCGGGTCCTCGGCGGTCCTTCTGACCGGCCGCCAGGCGGGGGAGGGAATCCTGAAGCGACTCGCTCCCCAAGCCGGAACCCTCCACCTCGCGACTCATGCGATCTCGATCGACGGCGCCTGCGATGCGAGACGGACACCGGCCGCGTCGAGCCTCCTTCACATTTCCGGCTTGATCCTTGCGGGTGCGAACCACAGGGGCTCCTCACCGGCGCCGGACGGAGAGGATGGCATCCTGACGTCGGAGGAGATCGCTTCGCTCGATCTGCGCGGTATCGATTGGGTCGTCCTCTCCGCCTGCCAGACCGGCCTGGGGACGGTCCTCAAAGGAGAGGGGATCTTCGGACTGCGCCGATCGTTCCAGATCGCCGGGGCGCGCACCCTGATCATGAGCCTCTGGCCGGTGACCGATCACGATGCGCGCGAGTGGATCGTCCGTCTCTATCGCGCCCGGCTCGCCGGACAATCCTCCATGGATTCGGTCCGCGCCGCGGACCGCGCTGTGCTCGAGGCCCGGCGCTCGGGCAACGTCTCCACCCATCCGTTCTTCTGGGGCGCCTTCGTGGCGGCGGGCGACACGAACTAGCCGGTCCCCTCAAGGCCGGCGGCGGTACGGATCCGGGGCGAACCCCGTCTCGTCGAAGCCCCTCGCCCGCTCCCGGCGCTCGAGCGGGCCGATGCAGGGTCGGCTTTCCGGCAGGACGCCGAGCCGGACCAGGCTGGCGTGGTACTCGTAGCGCAATTCCAGGACGGCCGACGGGGAGTCCTCGCTGTCGAAGACGATCTGGCGCACCGGGTGGCTCGTCTCCTGTCCAATCCCGGTCGCGGCCAGATCGTCGGTCGGCGCCTGCCGGAAGCGCATTCCCGGCTCGGCCGAAGCGGAATCCTTCTGGGCCGCTTCCGGCGCCGGCGCGGTGGAGCCCGCCACTTCCTCCGACTTGGGGCTCGGCTCGTCGCGACGCGGTACGGCGCTTTCCTGCGCGACGACCTGACGGGGCTTCTCACGGAAGACCGCCGCGGCGACGAGACCCAGATTCTTTTTCTTTCCAAGCCAGGCGCCATACGACTGCTCCTCTGTGGTGAAAAAGAACCGCCGCGCGGTCGACGACGACGTCTGCCAGCCGTCGAGCGTGATCGTCTCGTAGGGACCGAGGACCCACTTACGGGCCTCGGCCGCGGAGGTCGTCCGGGCATCGATCGAGTTGAGACCGTCGACCGACAGGGCGACGGCGACGCGCTCGCCCGTGCGGTTGCGCAGCCGGACCGAGTACTCGCGTCCGTTCAGGGCCTCGATGTAACGCGTGCCCCGGGCCGCGTATTCCTGGAGCGGGGTTCCGTCGACCAGGATCTCCAGCGTGTAGCCGGCGCTCTCCGCCGCGTAACTTCTGCCCCGAGACGCCAGGGCCGCGGCGAGGAACAGCGCCGCGATCGAGAACGATTTCGACATCGTGCGAATCGATGGTGACATTGCGTCCACCTCCGTGGAGTCCCGAAGTTCCGGGCTCGGGGGAGATAGACAATCCGCTCGACGGGAAGTTCCCGGCCATTCCACCCATCCGGGCCGCTCGTAACGTATAAGAACCGTGATCACCACATGACGACCTCCGGCCTGGAACGCGACTACGTCCTGGGAACGCACGACGAAGAGATCGAGCGTCTGGGCCTGCAGCACCGGGTATGGCGGCCCCGGGTGCTCGATGCCTGGCGGCGCGCCGGGTTCGGGCCCGGGCAGACGATTCTCGACGTGGGGGCGGGGCCCGGTTACGCCACGCTCGACCTGGCGGAGATCGTCGGGCCGTCGGGGCGCGTGGTGGCGCTGGAGCGCTCGCGGCGGTTCCTCGACGCGCTCGAGCTCGCCCGCCGGCGCCGGGGCTTCGATCAGATCGAAGCGCGCGAGGTGGACCTCGACGAGGGCGATCTGCCGGCCCTGCAGGCGGACGGCGCCTGGTGCCGCTGGGTCCTCGCCTTCGTGAAGCAGCCGCGGGAGCTGCTCGCGCGCCTGTCACGCGCGCTGCGACCGGGCGCGGCGCTGGTCATCCACGAATACTTCGACTACTCCACCTGGCGTCTCGCCCCGCCCACGCCCGAGGCGGAGGAGTTCGTCCGTCTCGTCATGGAGTCGTGGCGCGCCGGCGGGGGAGAGCCCGACGTCGGTCTCGAGCTGCCGCGCTGGCTCGAAGAATCGGGATTCGCGCTGCGGGCCCTGCGGCCCTACGTCGACGTGGCCGCTCCCGCGGACGACATCTGGCAGTGGCCCAAGGCGTTCCTGGAGGTCGGGCTGCGCCGTCTTGTCGACCTGGGCCGTCTGGACGCGACGCGGGCCCGTGCCATCGCCGCCGCCTTCGCCTCCAGGGAGAAGGAGCCGAACACCTTCATGATCACGCCGGCGGTGCTCGAGGTCGTCGCGGTCCGCACGTCGCCGCATGAGCGAGACAGCCCGACAGTGTCAGGGCGCTCCTGATGGGCCATTCAGAGATCTCCTCGATTGTGGGATCCGCGAGACCGTAGTAAACCCATCCGCTGGAACTCTCCCAGGGGTCAGGACAGATCACGAGCCCCAGCAAGCCTGTAAGGAGGCCAACGATGCGTCAGATTCTGATCTCGGGAATGATGGGCATGTTCATGATGACCGCAGCGCCGGGCTTTCTCCGCGCCCAAACCAGCAAGGCCGCGGTCGCCAAGGAGTCGCCTGCGACTCAATCGGCTGTCGAACTGAGAATGGCGATGCGGGAGCTCTGGGAGGCGCACGTCATGTACACGCGCAACTACATCATCAGCGCCGTGGCCAATCTTGATGATGTCGGAGCGATCGCCGGCCGCCTCCTGAAGAATCAGGACGACATTGGCGCGGCGATCAAGCCCATGTATGGGGATGCGGCGGGCAACAAGCTGGCCGCGTTGCTCAAAGACCACATCACGATCGCCGTGGATGTCGTGAAGGCCGCAAAGGCGGGCGCCGATGCCGACCTGGCCCAGGCCGACAAGAGATGGCACGCCAACGCCGACGAGCTCGCCGCATTCCTCGGCGGCGCGAATCCGAATTGGACCAAGAAGGAACTGACCGAGATGCTGTACCGGCACCTGGAGCTGACGACGGGGGAAGTCGTCGCCAGGCTCAAGAAAGACTGGGCGGCCGATATCGCAGCGTATGACCAGGGGGACGCGCACATGCGCATGTTCGCCGACGTCTTGACCAAGGGAATCATCAAGCAGTTTCCGGACAAGTTCAAGAACTAGCAGGATTCGGATGCGCGGAGGCATCGCGCGCGTCGTTCCCGGAAGGAGGCGTTCATGAACCAGCCTCAATACAAACAGAGACTCCTCGATCTCGAGCGGGACCTCGCGGCCCGAGTAGCGCGCGAAACGGATCTGGGCCGCGAGCAGTCTCAGCAGGGTGTCGGTGATTTCGGGGACGCAGGTGTCGTCGAAGAAGACGCGAGCGCGGATTTCAACGAAACCGAGCGCGACACGGCCATCCTGCGCCAGGTCCAGGACGCGTTGCGGCGAATCGAGGCCGGCACCTTCGGCTCTTGCGTCGTCGACGGCAAGCCCATCGAGGCCAAGCGTCTGGCCGCGTCGCCCTGGGTACCCTACTGCCTGGAGCACCAGACGCTGCTCGAGGCGGACACCGGGCGTCGCTTCCCCACTCTCTAACCTGCGTGCGTCGGCGCCATCTTCCGCCCCGGACCCGACTGTGACAAGATACGTGCCCGCACACAGGAGCCGAAGGGGGGACGGGGCGTCATCGGGCGTTCCGGAACGGTCGGCGCCGCGGCGGAGGAGATGAGATGAAAATCACGGTGAAGGAAGCGGGGAAGGTGCGGGTCATCGAGCTCAAGGGCCGCATCACCCTCGGCGCGGGCGATCTGGAGCTGCGCAAAGCGGTGCAGACCCAGCTCGACGCGGGGAACACGGCCGTCGTCCTGGGCATGCAGGGGGTCGAGTACATCGATTCGGCCGGGCTCGGCGAGCTGGTGGCCTGCAAGAAGCGCGCGTCCGCGAAGGGCGGCAACGTGAAGCTGGTCATGCCCAGCGAGTCGGTCTACAAGGTGCTGTCCATCGTCTCCCTGCACCTCGTCTTCGAGATCTTCGACAACGAGGCGAAGGCCGTCGCCTCGTTCTGAGGCGCGCGGCCGCGGCGTGAAGCGCCTCACGCTCGACGCCGGCGACGCCGACGTCGGGAAGACTCTCCAGGCGCTCCTCCACGAACGCGTCGGTCTCAGCCATTCCCGCGCCCGCGGGCTGATCGACGCCGGCGGCGTCCGGCTGGCCGGCGGTCATCCGGTCCCCGCGGGCGAATACGCCCGGCGTGTCGCGGCGGGCGAACGCTTCGAGATACAGCTCGACCCGCAGCGCCGGTACCAGCCGAAACCCAAAGAGCGGCCCGGGCGCGGCTACCGCGTCGTGCACCGCGACGACGACCTCCTGGTCGTCGACAAGGGTCCCGAGGTCCTGTCGGTGCCGACGCCGCTGCGCGACGAGGACAGCCTGGTCGAGCGGATCCTCGAGTCGGAGCGGGCGCGCGGCGTGAGGGGCGCGGCGCTCTTCCCGGTTCATCGCCTCGACCGCGACACCTCGGGTCTGCTCCTGTTCGCGCGCACCCATCGAGCCCATCAGGAGCTCAAGGCGCTGTTCGTCGATCGGACCATCGAGCGGCGTTACGTCGCCGTGGTCGAGGGGCGCGTCGCCGAGGAACAGGGGCGGTTCGAGAGCCGGGTCGTGGAGGATCCGAAGAGTCTCAAGGTCAAATCGACCACCCGCCCGGGGGAAGGGCGCGAGGCGATCACCGAGTTCCGCGTCACCGAGCGGCTCCCCCGCGCCACGGTCGTGACGGTGCGCCTGGTGACCGGCCGGAAGAACCAGATCCGCGTGCACTTCGCCGAGGCGCGCCACCCGCTGGTCGGTGACCGGCGCTACGGACGGCCGTCGCCGCAGATCGGCCGGGCGGCCCTGCATGCCGCGAGCCTCGCCTTCCGCCATCCCGCCGACGGACGCAAGATGACCTTCACGTCGCCGCTTCCGGCCGACATGCGCGGCCTGCTGCGGCGTCTTCGGAGCCATCCCGCCTGATCTGCGGTATCCTGTCGCCGGTCTCGAAAGACCGACGCCGCACCGCGAGGACGAGGACCCGCATGCCGACCGCCACCAGGGCGCAGAAGGGGGCCGCGGCCAGGAAAGCCGCCCCCGAGACGCTCACCGTCACCGACAACCGGACCGGGAAGAGCTACGAGATCCCGATCGTCGACGGCGTCATCCGCGCCATCGACCTGAGACAGATCAAGACGCGGCCGGAGGACTTCGGGCTGATGACCTACGACCCGGGGTTCACCAACACGGCGGCCTGCCGCAGCTCGATCACCGAGATCGACGGCGATCTGGGCATCCTGAACTACCGCGGCTATCCGATCGAGCAGCTGGCCGAGAACAGCACCTATCTGGAGACCGCCTACCTCATCCTGCACGGCGAGCTGCCGGCCCGCAAGCAGTACGAGGAATGGGTGCTCGACATCACGCACCACACCATCCTCCACGAGAACATCAAGAAGTTCATCGACGGGTTCCGCTACGACGCGCACCCGATGGGGATGCTGGTGAGCACAGTGGCGGCCATGTCGACGTTCTACCGCGACGCCAAGGACATCTTCAATCCGCGCGCCCGGCGCGACCAGCAGTTCCGGCTGATCGCCAAGGTGCCGACGCTGGCGGCGTTCTCATACCGCCACAGCGTCGGGCTGCCATTCGCCTACCCGGACAACGATCTGTCGTACTGCGGCAACTTCCTCAACATGCTGTTCAAGATGACCGAGGTGAAGTACCGCCCGAGCCCGGTCATCGAGCGAGCGCTCGACGTGCTGTTCATCCTGCACGCCGATCACGAGCAGAACTGCAGCACCAACGCCATGCGCGGCGTCGGCTCGTCCCACACCGACCCGTACACGGCGGTGGCGGCGGCGGTCGCCGCCCTCTACGGCCCATTGCACGGCGGCGCCAACGAAATGGTCCTGAGGATGCTGGGCGAGATCGGCTCCCTGCAGCGCGTGCCGGACTACATCCGGCGCGTCAAGGCGGGCGAGGTGAAGCTGATGGGGTTCGGGCACCGGGTCTACAAGAACTACGACCCGCGCGCCCGCATCATCAAGAAGATCGCCGACGAGGTGTTCGATGTGACCGGGAAGAACCCGCTCCTCGACATCGCGCTCGAGCTCGAGCGGATCGCCCTCCAGGACGACTACTTCGTCAGCCGGAAGCTGTACCCGAACGTCGACTTCTACTCCGGTCTCATCTACCAGAGCCTGCGGTTCCCGGTCGAGATGTTCCCCGTGCTGTTCGCCATCCCGCGGACCGTGGGCTGGCTCGCGCAGTGGGAGGAGATGCTGGTCGATCCGGACCAGAAGATCGCCCGCCCGCGCCAGATCTACACGGGCGCGGGGCGCCGGGACTACGTGCCGATGGAAGGCCGCGGGTAGCGCGCGATGGCCGCACGGCGGCCCACGCGCATCCTCGGACAGGCTCCCCGGCGTCCGGGCGTCATGAAGCCGAACCCGCAGACGAAGCCCGCGCCCGGCCGCGGCCCGGGACTCGACGAGGCGCCGCGGGTCCTGCTGCTCCTCCCGACCACCACCTACAAGGCGCGCGACTTTCTCGAAGCGGCGGCCGAGCTGGGCGTCGAAGCGGTGGTCGGCTCGGATCAGCCGCAGGTTCTCGAATCGATCGCCCCGGGCCGCACCCTGACGCTGCCGCTTCAGGACGCGCGCGCGTCGGCGCACGTCATCGTGGAGTTCGCGCGCTTCCGCCCGCTGCAGGCGATCGTTCCGACCGACGACCAGACGGCGGTGGTCGCGGCGCACGCCGCGCAGGCGCTCGGTCTGCCGCACAATCCGCCGGACGCGGCCCGGGCGGCGCGGCGCAAGGATCTCCTGCGCGAGCGGCTCCAGGCCGCCGGCGTCCGGACGCCGCGGCACCGGCTGCTGCCCGCCGACCCCCCGCCCACCGACGCCGGGCTGATGGCGCTGGCCGCCGTCCAGGTCTTTCCGTGCGTCCTCAAGCCCCTCTTCCTGTCGGCGAGCCGCGGCGTGATCCGCGCCGATTCCGCGGAGCAGTTCGTCGCCGCGTTCCGCCGCATCCAGGCGCTCCTGTCACGCCCCGAGGTGACCGGGAGGGGCGACGTGGAGGAGCGGCGCTTCATCCTGGCCGAGGAGTTCGTGCCCGGGCCCGAGGTGGCGCTCGAGGGGCTCCTGACGCGGGGGCAGTTGCGGGTCCTGGCGCTGTTCGACAAGCCCGATCCGCTCGACGGCCCGTTCTTCGAGGAGACGCTCTACGTCACGCCGTCGCGCCTGCCGCCCCCGGCGCAGGAGGCGATCGTCGCCACGGCGCGCGCCGCGGCGCGGGCGCTCGGGCTCGCCGAGGGACCGGTGCACGCCGAGCTGCGTCTCGGGTCCGACCCTCGTCCCGGGTCGGAGCCGGGACCCTGGCTCATCGAGATGGCGGCGCGCTCCATCGGCGGGTTGTGCGCGCGGGCCCTGCGATTCGGGGTCGGGATCACGCTCGAGGAGCTGATCCTGATGCACGCCCTGCGTCGCGACGTCGAGGCCTGCGTGCGCGAGCGCCGGCCGGCCGGCGTGCTGATGCTCCCGATTCCGCGCGCCGGCGTGCTGCGGCAGGTGCGCGGCATCGAGGCGGCGCGCGCCGTGCCGGGAGTCGACGAGGTCTCCCTCACCGCGACCATCGGCCAGCCGGTGGAGCCCCCGCCCGAGGGCGGGGCCTACCTGGGGTTCGTCTTCGCCCGCGGGGCGAGCGCCGGCGAGGTCGAGACGTCGCTGCGGGCGGCGGGCGCCTGCATCAAGGCGAGAATCGCCGCCACCGACGCGGAGGAGGCGGTGCAATGACGGGGCAGCCCCAGCCACCGCCCCGGATCGATGTCACCGTCGAGAGCCGTCGTGGTCTCCTGTCGCTCTTCGGGCTGATCGAGATCCTCGTCGGCGCCGCCTGTTTCGGGCTGCTGTGCGTCATGTCGGTGATCTGGCTGTTCGCCGGCCGTCTGCCGCCCGAGCAACGGCCGATCCTGGAGACCTCGAACCTGGTCCTCAGTGTCCTGCTGTACGCCGGCGCCGCGGGTTTCTTCGTCGTCATGGGGCTCGGCACGATCTACGCGCGGCGCTGGGCGCGGGCCATCATGCTCATCGTCTCCTGGCCGTGGCTCCTCAACATGGTCGCGCTGCTGATCTTCCTCGCCGTCATCCTGCGCCCGATGCTGGCGCGCCTCGAGGGATCCCCGGACACCCCGTTCCCGACCGGCGCCGGGATCACCCCGGCGATGATGGTCGCGATCCCGTTCGGGCTCTGCGTCCTGCTCGCTCTGCTGCCGCTGTCGTTCATCATCTTCTACACCCGCCCGGGCGTGCGGCGCACCTTCGACACCGCCGATCGCCGGCCGTGCTGGACCGACGGACGGCCGCTTTCCGTGCTGGCTCTGGCGCTGGTGACGTGGGCCGGGGCGGCCGCCTGCCTGGCGGGGACTTTCTACGGCGCCTTCGCGCTGTTCGGATGGATGCTGACCGGAGCACCCGCCGTCGCCGCGAGCCTGGTCGCGGCCGGGCTGTGCGTCTGGCTGGGGCTCGGACTGTACCGGATGACCCCCGCCGGTTGGTGGGCGAACCTGGGGTTCGCGCTCCTGCTCCACCTCTCCTGGTGGATGAGCCTGTCGCGCCTGGGGGTCGAGGGGATCCTCGGTTCGGCGCAGATCGACTCGGAGCGCACACAGGCGCTGCGGCAGGCGGGACTGCTCGCGTTGTTCGGGTCGTCCTGGCTGGTGCTGCTGTCGGCGGTGATCTGGATCGCCGTTCTGGTTGGTCTGAAGCGTCACTTCAGGACGGGTTGTCCCCCTTCACGACGGGAAGACCAGCCTTCACCCATCCATCGATTCCCTGCGGCATGACGAACACCTTGGTGTAGCCAAGCTCCACGGCCCTCCGGGCCGCGTGATGGCACTCCATTCAAAGCTCGTTGTGGCAGTAGAAGATGAGCGTCGTGTCTTTCTTGTCGGGGAGCACGCCTTCCTTGATGTCCTTGCTGTACAGCCGCACGGCGCCGGGGACGTGGTTCTCCTTGTACAGCTCTTCGCGGTTGCCGTCGTAGACGTGGACCGCCGGGTCCTTGATCTTCTTCGCGACCTGCTGGACGGTCATGCTGCCGAACGGGTCCTTCTCCGCCGGCTTGGCGGCGTCCTTCGTGGCGGCGCCGGTCAGCGGCGCGAACGACAGCGCCACGATCGCCGCCATCAGGATCTGCATCGGTTTCTTCATGGACGGGCCTCCCTGAGAGACTATTGTGGAGGGGTCTTCGACGGCCCCCCCGCATAGAGTATAAGTGCGCGCGGCCGGGAGCGCAGCGCCGGAGTCGTCATCGGCGGCGCGGCCCGGGCGGGGGGATATCGTGGTGACCAGGATTCGCACGTTCGCGACGGGAGCGCTTGCGGCCGGGGTGGTCCTGTCCGGCGCAGCCACCAGCGCCCGGGCCGACGTCTGGACGTTCGGCTGGCACGGGTACGCCTACCTCGATTCGAACCGCCAGGAGGGGCCGTCAGGCGGCCGCGACTTCGAGTCGATCAATCACTTCATGACCTACGCCTCCCGGCCCGCCGGCGCCTGGACCATGACGCTCGTCGGCATGTTCAGCCTCGAGCCGGCGACCATCCGCCCCGAGGGGAGCCCGCTCCTGTTCCAGCGCGGCGAGACCTACAACGACGTCCTCATCGTCGACCGGCAGCACGCGCACGACCTGTTCGTCCAGCTCGGCGCCGAATGGACGCGCCCGCTGACCCAGAGCTCGAGCCTCCGCCTGTTCGCGGGTCTGGTGGGGGAGCCGGCGGTCGGGCCTGCAGCCTATCCGCACCGCCCGTCCGCGTCCGAAATCCCGATGGCGCCGTTGTCGCATCACAACCAGGATTCGACCCACATCTCCGACGACGTCCTGACCGCGGGCTACACGGTGTCGATGGTGAGCATCGAGGGCTCGTTGTTCCACGGTCAGGAGCCGGACGAGGACCGCTGGGATCTCGACCAGGGGCCGCTCGACTCCTACGCCGGCCGACTCACCGTCCGTCCCGTGCGCGGGCTGGAGATCCAGGTGTCGGCCTGTCATCGCGAGGAGCCCGAAGCCCTCGAGGAGGGGGACCAGACGCGCGTCACCGCGTCGGCGTCGTGGGAGCGCTCGTGGGAAGGCGGCTCGATCGCGGCGCTCGCCTCGAGCGGCAAGAACGAGCTCCCCGGCGGTCTGGTGGAGTGGGGGCACCTGCTGGAGGCGACCTGGAATCTCCACCGGCGGCATTTCATCTACGGCCGGGCCGAGCGGGTCGACCGCGACCTGTACGAGCTGACCTTCAAGACGCAGCGCCCCGACACCGTCGCTCCCGACACCACGGCGGTGGAGACGCTCGACCTCGGCTACGCCATCGACGTGCCGCTGCTCAAGGAGGCGGAGAGCGCCGTCGGAGCGGCGGTGGCGGTTTACAGGTTCGACAGCGACCTCGACGACGTCTACGGAAGCGATCCGATCTCGTACTGGGTCTACCTGCGCTTCCGGTTCGGCTCGCCCGGCGCGCACGCGCACCACCACTGAGCGCGCGTCAGAGCCGCGCGTCGCTGCTGCGCAGAGGGTCGAACTGACCCTCCATCGGCTCGGCTCAGCAGAACCAGGGCTCGGTGAGACGGGGCGGCCGCCCCTTGGCCAGCGCGGCGGGCGGCGGCGGGGCGGAGGCGATCGGCGCCCCGGCGGCGCGCCGGGCCGCGACACCGATGCGCCAGAACGTGGCGCGCGCGTCCAGGTCCCCACCCACGGCGCTCTCCACGAGGGTCGCGACCTCCGCCTGCAGGCGATCCATGCGCGGATCGGGATGTCGCCAGGTCCAGGTGAAGCGCCGGGGATCGAGCGGCCCGCGGTGCGGCAGGAAGGCCTCGTGCCTCTCGAGCAGGGAGCCCGGCGGGACCAGGAGGCGGATCGACATCTGCACCGGATCGACCGCCTCGACGAGGTCGAGCCGCTCGATGAATCCGATCAGCTCGAGATAGCTCTCGATCGTGCTCCAGGGCGTGAACGGCACCCAGGTGGGGCGCAGCGCGATGCCCGCCGCGCGCGCCAGATCGAGCGCCGTCTCGATGCCGGCGCGCGTGTGTCCCTTGGCCAGGATGGTGAGGACCTGGTCGCTGAGCGATTCGGCGGCGGTGACGATGAACAGGCAGCCGAGCCCGGCCAGGTCCGCGAGCCGCTCGCGATGCTTGATCAAGTGTTCGATCTTCGCCGTGAAGTCGAAGGTGACGCCGGGGAAGCGTTCGTGCAGCGCGCCGGCGATCGCCAGGGAGTGGCCCGGCCCGTTCAGGAAATCGGGATCGCCGAAGGTGATGTGCCGCGCGCCGTCCGCGACCTGCCGCGCGACGTCCTCGAGCACGATCTCGCGCGGGACGACGAAGAACCGGCCGCCGTACACCGGCGGGATCGGGCAGTGACGGCAGAGGTGCAGGCAGCCGCGGCTGGCCTCCACCTGACCGGTCACCCGCCGCTCGTCGCCCGCCATCAGCCGCACGTAGCCGTCGAGCGGCGGCAGGAGGTCGCGAGCCGGGACCTCGAAGCCGACCCGCGCGATCCATGGCCCGGCCGGATGCGCCGTGGTTCGCACCCCGGGGATCGGCCCCTGGTGACCGCGCTCGAGAGCCTCCGCCAGACGCAGGAGCGGCTCCTCGCACTCACCGCCGATGACCGCCGCCGCGCCCGCCGCCAGCAGGCTTTCGGCGTTGAGCGTGGCGTACAAGCCGTAGAACGCGAGCCGCGCGTCCGGATTGAGGACGCGGAGCCGCTCAGCAGCCATCACCCCGAGGCGCAGCGCCGTGTGCATCGGGACGGAGATGGCGATCAGGCGCGCGCGGCGCACGGCCGCGGCGTCGACCGTCTGGCGCGCCAGGTCGAGCGCCGCCGGCGCGTAGCCGGCGCGGCGCAGCACCGCGGCCGGCGACGCCACCGCCAGCGGCTGGTGCCCGAGCTCGTAACAGGAAACCAGAAGGATGGCGCCCGGGTCCTTCAGGGACGCCAAGGAGGGGCCTTACTTGGCCGGCTGGTAGAAGGGGTTCGTCCCGCCGGCGTGATCGGTCTGGTCGATGACCCCGGCGATCTGCGGGATCTCCTCGCGCAGGGTCGACTCGATCCCCTGCTTGAGCGTGACGTTCACCATGCCGCAGCCCTGGCAACCGCCGCCCAGCCGCAGGTAGACGAGGTTCTCCTTCACGTCGAGGAGATCGACCCACCCACCGTGGCCGGCGATCGCGGGGTTGATCATCTCCTCCAGGATTGCCTGGACCTTCTTCTTGATCTCGTCGTCTTCAAGGGCGTCCATGTCGTTTCGGTGCCTCCGCCCAACGCGTTGAAACTACGCCCATTCTAGCCGATCGGCAAGGCCCGCGGGCGGCGAACTCGCATCCGGGAGCGTCCCGGCGGCTTTGGAACCGGTCCGCCGGAGGCCGCGTATGATCGGACGACCCACGGAACAGGCGTGCCGGCCGGCGGTTCGGGAGCCGCCGCGCGCCGCGGCGGGTCGGGAGGCGGGCGACATGCAGATCGACATCAAGTACCAGCCGTCCTACTCGCTGGCCATCGTCCGGCTGGATCCGAACGAGTCGATCCAGGCCGAGGCGGGGGCGATGGTGAGCATGTCGGCCAACCTCGAGATCGACACCACTATGAAGGGCGGCGTGCTCGGCGCGATCACCCGCTCGGTGCTGGGCGGCGAGACCCTGTTCGCCAACACCTTCACCTCGCGCGGCGGGGCCGGGGAGATCACCCTCGCGCCGGCGCTGCCCGGCGACATCGCCACGCTGCGGATGAACAACGAGACGCTGTTCGTCCAGTCGGGCTCGTTTCTCGCCAGCACGCCGGAGATCAGCCTCGATCTGAAGTGGGGCGGCGCGAAGACCTTCTTCGGCAGTGAAGGCCTGTTCCTTCTCAAGGCGAGCGGCAGCGGCCCGGTCCTGATCTGCTCCTACGGCGCCGTCCACAAGGTTCCGATGGACGGCCGGACGCCCTACATCTGCGACACCGGACACGTGGTGGCGTTCACGCAGGGGCTCGACTACGAGGTCCGCAAGGTGGGCAACTGGAAGTCGACCCTCCTGTCGGGCGAAGGGCTGGTCTGCGAGTTCCGCGGCAGCGGCGACCTGTACCTTCAATCGCGCTCGACGCAGGCTTTCCTCTCGTGGCTCATCCCGCGCATCCCCGGCCGCACCGGCGGCGGAGGCGGTGTCGCGGGCGGCGTGATCGGCAACATCCTGCGCGGAGACTGAGCGGACGCATCGCGACGAGCCTCTGATCGCCCCGGCAGATGACCACGCCATCCCGGGGTGATGACAGGAAGATGAGCTTGGTGACATAATCCCGCCTACTGCAACCCAGGGGGGGTGGCATGAACTCCGGGCGGAGTGTCCGCGGCGGTCCAGTCGTCGTGCGACTGCGTCCATGGATCCTGTCGCTCCTCGCCCTCTCGGCAGGTCTTTACGCTTCCAGCGTCCCTTCACGCCGGCCCTCGCCGCCGGGAAGCGCACCAGCGCCTGTCATCGTCGCCCCGCCGCGACTGGCGCCGGTCCCCCCGCGTGGCATTGATCAACCGCCCATGGGTGTCGTGGCGGGCACCGGCATCGCCGTCACGGTCGAGACGACCGTCGAATCGTCCGCCGATTTCACGACCGCGGGCGCGACCACGCACCATCACCTGGTCATCGACAAGCCGCCGTTCGCTGCGACAGCCTGGCTCGAATTGGTTGCGGATGGAAACTTCGGGACAGCGCTCGAGTTCGCCACCGCAATTGCGAATGACGATATCAGCGTCCGGACGCCGAGTGCCGGCGTCGAATGCGCGCCGGCGGTAGGGAGCCGATCCCTCTCTGCATCTGCGCTTGCCGCTTTGACCACGAGCGGCACCGTCGACGTCGATGTGACGAATTCGCTCATGGTAGCGCCAGCTTGCGACCATAACCGTCATACGATTCGACTGCGATACGAGACGCTCGCAGACCGACTCGATTTCAATGACGTTCGCGTTGGGGCTGAGAAGACGATTGTGCTCACGGTCCGGAATCCGGCCGCCGTCGCAGCGACTGTGCAGCTCGGGTCGGACACGCCTGTGCTGCGTCCGGACGAAACCTCCTTGATCGTCGATCCACAAGGCGAGCGCCAAACGGTGGTCCGGTTCGCGCCCGTGGCGCCCGGCCGAGTCAATGGAACGCTCACGCTGACGAATAGCTTGCCGGGAGTCGTGCCGATCTCAATCAGTCTGACCGGCACAGGGGCTCCGCCGCCGAGCCTGCTCGTGAATCCGGGCGTGTTGAGCTCGACGCTGCCCTTCGGTGGATCGCAGAGTCAAACGTTCACCATCGCTAACTTCGGGGACCACACGTTTGACTTCGAGCTCCGCGTTGAAGGCCCCGGCCCGCACCCACCGCGACATGCCGTCGCCCTCGATGGGGGACCTCTCAGCCTCGTGACTATCGACCTGGATACCGGTCAATCGGTGCGCACCTCGCTGGGGATGGCGCTCTCGGGTGCACGGGCCGTCGCTCTCGACCCCTCGGGCAGTCTCGTCTACATCGCCACCTATTTCAACGGCCTCTATTCCATGCCCTTCCCCAGCGGTCCGGTGACTCAGGTGTCGAACGGCTTCTCCGGGATCGTTGATGTCACACCGTCACGCGATGGACAATACTGCTTCCTGCTCGATCAGGCCGGCGGGCGGATCCTTCGCCTCGATCTGGCTGACGGCAGCGTGCAGAGCATCGCCTCAGGGCTGAACACCCCGATGGCGCTCGAGGTGTCGCCCACCGACGGTGAGCTGCTGATCCTCGAATATGACCGGTTGGTCAGGGTCAATCTCTCAACCGGAGTAATCACGCCTGTGGCGATCTCTCTCGGCTCGGTGAGCGCGCTGGGGGTTGATCGCGGGCGTCGACTCGCGTACGTCACGTCGTATGTCCGCGGGCTCATCAGGGTGGACCTCTCCACAGGCGCGGTCTCTGCCGTGCTGCCTGATGCACAGCCACAGTTCACCGCAGTCTCGTTGATGGGTGACGGAAGGCAGGCACTGCTCCTCGATGCCGATGCGGGACGGGTTGACCAGATCGATTTGGCAAGCGGGACTCGCATGCCAGTCTTTCTCCGTCTGACCGTTCCCCGTGACTTGGCTGCACTGTCCGACGATTCCGGCCCGGTTGATTTCCTGACACTCGATCCAATCGAGGGTGCGATCCCCGCCTCTGGAACCCAGGCCGTGACCGCGCACTTTCTGGCCGGGACCCTGCCAGCGGGAGAATATGCGGCCGCCGTGGTCTTGCGCCAGGCAGAGGTTTCGACTCCCGTATCTATCATCCCGGCCTCGCTGACCATCGTGAGCTCACCACACCTGGAAATCATCGGCCCCACCCATTCGGCCGAGGTGACCGAAATTTTCCATAGCGCGTTTTACAACGACACATTGCTCACCCTCAGCGTGCCTCTGCCTGAAGTGCCCCACGGACCAGGTACGCTTGAGGTTACGACCGAGGCAACTCTTTGGTCATACATGCCAGTGAGCGTTGAGGGTCGTCCGGTTGGATCGGATCCGACGGTGCAGTGCGTTCGGACGACGCGCAGCTACCCCCTGTCCAGCGAGCTCCTGAGCCAAGTGTCGGCAGACGGCGTCGTGGACGTCGAGCTCTCGCTTCAACGAGTGGAGGACTTTGGGATTGAGTGCGGGGTGAATCGATTCACGGCCAAGCTCTCGTACCCTGGCGATGGCCAGTCGATCGATTTCGGGATTGTCGAGGCGGGCGAACGGCGGATCGCCATGCTCACCCTCCGCAATGCGGGCGATGAGAACCTTCAGCTCGACTCATTTCAGACGACCGGAGACGGTTTTTCATTAGAGCAGCCAGATCTCGTCCTCCCGCCAGGATCGGAAGTCGGCATCACAGTGAACTTCGCGCCGACGACGCCGGGCAAGTCTCGTGGCGAGCTACAGTTCAATTCGAACGAATTTGGCGCGGGATCGGTTCGTATCCCCCTCGTCGGATCCGTCCTGTCCCCGGCGATGGCCTCGGTGCAGGCGGCCGCAATCTCAATCTCGCTCCCCGAGGGGAGCACGCGCGCGACGGAGATCGTGCTCGAAAACAGTGGCGGTGTGCCGCTGGACTACAGCGTGCGAGTTCGAGGCCGCCCCCCTGAGGATCCACGCGACACATCCTGCACGCCGCGATTTCTACTCGCAAGCCTTCATCCCATTCCTCTTGCATCTCCGGCGGCCCAGGTGACGTCGCTCAACCCCATTCAGCTGTCCGGCAATGTATTTGATGAAGCAATAGATGGAACCGGCAGAGCGGTCTTTATCACGACCGGCCCGGGGAACGGTGGCGTTTTTGAGGTCAATCGCCAGACCGGTCATGAGGAGAAAATCGCTGGACTCCCATTCCCGCAAGGTGTGGCGCTTAGCCACGATGAGAAGATCGTTTACGTCGTGGCGAACGGACTGTTCTCAGTCGACAGAGCCACGCTGAGGCTGGAGAAGATTGTCGACTTCGACAGCGGTCAAGGGCTTGCCCTCGACGCGGCAGGGACGACGGCATATGTGACCTCCGGGGCAGGCTCCCTGATGGCCGTCGATCTGAACTCGCGGGCGATTCGGACAATCACTTCCGAGCTGAAGGCTCCACAGGGCTTGGCACTCGCACCGGGCGACGCTAACGCATACGTTGTGCAAATGTATGGGGCCAACTCGGACTTTTTCAATGGCAGCCTCGTGAAAGTTGATTTGGCGTCGGGCGCGGTCAGCGCGATCCGCTCGGGGCTGGAAGGGGCGGAGTCTGTCGTCCTCGATCCTTCCAGTACAGTCGCTTACGTGGGTGAGGACGCAGGCTGCAGAATCCTTGCGATCAATCTAGCTACAGGACAGTCGTCTGTCGTGACGGACGGCATCTGTCCATATGGGATGGCCCTCCTGCCCGTCGCGGAATGCTCCGGCGGGTTCCTCGACCTGACGACCCGGACGGGATCCGTCGCGGCGTCATCCTCATTCAATCTTCCGGTCGGTGTCGATGCGTCGAGTCTATTACCGGGAACCTATTCGGCGCTCGTGGAGGTCTCGACGAACGACCCTCAACACCCTCTCCTGAGCGTCCCCATCAACGTGCACGTCCTTCCCGACCATGACAAGGACGGCGTCGCCGACGCGAACGACAACTGTCCTGCCCGGGCGAACGTCGACCAGGCGGACCGCGACGGCGATCGGGTGGGGGATGTCTGCGACGATTGTCCGGCCGTGGCCGACCCTGGGCAGGCCGACAGCAACGGCGACGGTGCGGGTGACGCCTGTCAGGCGCGTGCCGAGGTGGTGGCGATTCGCCAGGACGGCGGACAGTTCCTCGAGGTCCAGGCGCACATCAGCGACCCTCAGAATGAGGCGCTGGCCGGGACGGTGACGATCGCGCCGGCCGCCGGCACGGGAGCGGCGGCTGGGTCTGGAGCGGTGGCCGAGACCGGAGCGGCCCTTACGACGGTCCGGGGCGGCGCGCCGATCGTGCTGATTCCGTTCGTCGGGCGGCTGCCACGGACGATCGATCTCGCATCCCTGACGCCGGCCGCGAGCTATCGCCTGACGATCTCCGTGACGAACGGCAACACTCCGGCGTTCACGGCGGCGGGTGATTTCCGCTTCCAGGGCGAGCCTCAGCTGGCGTTCGACGATCCGCCGGTCGCCGCGCTGTCCCTCCCCGCGACCATCGAGTGCAACCGGCCGGGTGGCGCCGGGGTGGTGCTGTCGGGCGCTGGCTCGCTGGACCCGGACTCCACGCCCGGCACGCGTGACGACATCCGGTCATACGCCTGGATCCTCGACCCGGACTCGCCGGGCGAGGCCAGTCTCGGCACGGGCGAGGCGCTGGAAGCGACGATTCCGCTCGGTGCGCACACCATCGCCCTCCGTGTCACCGACAGCATCGGCGAGATCGGGCAGGCGGGGGTAGCAGTGATGGTCGTGGACACGACGCCGCCCGCCGCCACCCTGACGGCCGACCCGGCGGTTCTCTTCCCCCCGAACCACACGATGCGGCTCGTGAGGCTGGTCTGGCAGGTCGTCGATGTGTGCGACCCCGCGCCTGCCGTGAAGCTTTTGAGCGCGGGGTCGAGCGAGCCGGACGACGCGGCCGGCGAAGGGGATGGCCAGACAACCGGCGACGTCCAGGCGTCTGTGCCGGGCCCGGCGCCCGCGACCATCGGGTTGCGAGCGGAGCGCTCGGGCGCCGGTGGCGGGCGGATCTACGAGATTCGGGCGCAGGTCGGCGACGCATCGGGCAACACGACGCTGGCCGCGACCAGCATCGTGGTGCCGCACGACCAGGGGCAGAGTCCCGAACCGCTCATCCTGCGGCTCCAGCGGCCGGCCGGTGGGGGCACCGGCGTGCGGATCTCCTGGACCAGCCTCGCCGAAGCGGAAAGCTACGATGTCATCGCCGGCGATCTCGCCGCGTGGCGCGCCGAGGGCGGGCTTCTGAGGCTCGGAAGCGTCCGGGTCCTGGCGCGCGGGATCACGTTCACGACGGTCCAGGAACCCACGAACGTGGCGGCGCCGCCGATCGGGCACGCCTTCTTCTACCTCGTCCAGGAGCGGGTCGCGGGCGCCGGCCTGGGGTATGGCACGGTCTCGGCCGCCCGGCCGCGCGTGCCGGACTCCTGCCTCGGCGGCTGCCCGTAGCGGCATCCTCGCGTCGAGTCTCCGTACCCGCGTCCCGAACCCGCATCGGTGCGCTCTGCTAGAATGACGGCGGTCGCGAGCGCCTGACGCGCCGCGCCAGAAGCGGGGTATCGAGTTGAAAGGAATGTTCCGGGCGTGGGCGGCGATTGCGGCCGCCGTTCTCGTCCTCGCCGCCTGCGGCCGGCCCGAGAACGCCGCAGAGCCGGCCCGCATCGTCGTGCAGCACCTCCTGGTCTCGTTCAAGGGCAAGCTGCCCGGAAAGAACGTCGAGCGTTCGGAGGCCCAGGCGAAAGAGCTGGCCGAGCAGCTCCTCCAACGGGCGCGCGGCGGCGAGGACTTCGGCGCGCTCGTCAAGCAATACACCGACGACCAGGCGCCAGGTCTCTATACGATGGTGGCCGCCGGGCAGAGCCCGGCCGCGGGCGAGTATTCCCGCGACCAGATGGTGCCCGGGTTCGCCGACACCTCGTTCCGTCTCGCGGTGGGGGAGATCGGCCTCTGCCGGTACGACGGCGTGAAGAGCCCGTTCGGCTTCCACCTGATCAAGCGGATCCAGTGATCGAGCGGTTCCCGTGACGATGCGGATCGGGTGACCATGCCGCGCGACGTCTTCTTCTCGGTCGACATCGAAGCGTCGGGCCCGGTGCCCGCCCTGTTCAACATGGTGTCGATCGGCGCCGTGCCGGTCGATCACCGCGACGGGGCCTGGCGGCCGGGCGAGGAGCGCTTCTACGTCGAGCTGAAGCCGATCGCCCCCGGCTTCGACGCGGGCGCGATGAAGGTGCACGGCATTCCGCGCCAGAAGCTCGAAGCGGAGGGCGTCCCGGCCGGCGAGGCGATGCGGCGCCTGTCGGAGTTCGTCGCCGTCTGTCTGCGGCGCACCGGGGGGCGCCCGGTCTTCGTCGGCCACAACGCGGCGTTCGACTGGTCGTACATCTCCTATTACTACGAGCTCCACCACCTCCCGAATCCGTTCGGCTACAAGGCGCTCGACAGCAAGTCGCTGGCGATGGGCCGGCTCGGCATCGGCTGGCACGAGACGAACAAGGAGCGGCTGGAGCGGCTCCTCGAGCTGCCGGCGCAGGACGCCTCCCTCACCCACCGCGCCGACTACGACGCCCATTACCAGGCGCTGATTCTCTGCGCCCTGCTCAACCGCGCCCCGCTGGCGCGGGAGTAGAATGCCGCCGCGGTCCGACCCGGAGGAGACACCCATGAGCGAGCACGTCTACAAGTCGGTCGAGCTGACCGGCTCGTCGAAGAAGAGCATCGAGGACGCGATCGAGAAGGCGGTGACCCGGGCCCACAAGACGGTCCGGAACATGCGCTGGCTCGAGGTGCTCGCGACGCGCGGCTACATCGAGAAGGGGAAGGTCGCCTACTGGCAGGTGACCGTGAAGATCGGCTTCACGCTCGAGGACTAGCGGCGGGAGCCGGGACGTGAGCCGCGCGCGGCGGTGACATGGAGAACCTGCCCGATTTCGCCGTCTGGTACGTCGTCTTCCTGTTCACCCTCGCGTTCCACGAGGCGTCGCACGCCTTCATCGCCCATCTCGGGGGCGACGACACCGCCTACCACGGCGGCCAGGTCACCCTCAATCCGTGGCCGCACATCCGGCGCGAGCCGTTCGGGACGGTCCTCATCCCGATCCTGACCTTCTTCGGCTCGGGCTGGATGATGGGCTGGGCCTCGGCGCCGTACGACCGCTCCTGGGGCCAGCGTCATCCCAGGCGGCTCGCGGCGATGTCGGCGGCGGGGCCGGCGGCCAACCTGACGCTCGCCACCGTCGCCTTCGTCGTCCTGAGGGTCCTGCTGTCGGCGGGCTATTTCACGGCCCCCGACCACGCCACCTTCAGCCATGTCGTCGCGCCCGCCGAGGTCGGCGCGGGCTCGGCCGCCGGCGCGCTCGCGCTCCTGCTGTCGGTGGCGCTCAACCTGAACGTCCTGCTCTGCCTGTTCAACCTGATCCCGCTGCCGCCGCTCGACGGCGCCGGCGTGGTGCAGGGACTCTTCCCGGACTCGATCGGCGCGTTCATCGCCACGATGTCGGGGAACCCGATGTTCACGATGATGGGACTGCTGGTGGCCTGGCGTCTGTTCGACGTGATCTTCCCGCGCGCCTTCTCGATCGTCCTGGCCCTGCTCCACCCCGGAGTCGCCTACACGTAGCCCCCGCGCGCGGCCGCTCAGCCGCGGGCGTCTCCCGGATGGCCGGCCGAGCGCTTCGATTCCTCTTCCTGGAGATCGGCGGTGGCGTGGTCCCAGTCGTCGTACAGATGCGCCAGCTCGATCTCGATCCCCTTCTTCTCCTCGCCCAGGCCGCGGGCGCGGGCGTGGTCCTGCCAGACGTCCGGCTCGGCCATCGCCGATTCGATCTCCTTGAGACGCGATTCGAGCGGCAGGATCGAAGCCTCGACCTTCTGGATCCGCTCGCGGAACGCGCGCAGCTCGCGGTTGCGGCGATTGCGCTCCTCGGCCTCGTCGCGGCGGCGTGTCTTCGCCGACGGCTCCGCGCCGGCGGCCGGAGGCTTCGCTTCACGGCGGGGCGGATCGTCGCGCCGGGGCGAGGCCGCGCGCGGCGGCGCCTCCTGTCGCCCGCCGCCGCCGGTTCGCGCCGGTTCGCGCCGGGTGTCGCCGGCGGGCGTCTCGTCGCGCCGGGCGGCGCGCATCAGGTGCGCGGCGCGCGCGGTCGGAGCGGCGCCGCGCGCCGCGGCCAGGTAGTCGTCGTAGCCGCCCTCGTAGACCGTGATCCGGCCGTCGGTGAAGGCGGCCACCTTGGTCGCGACGCGGTTGATGAAATAGCGATCGTGCGACACGAACAGGAGCGTCCCGCCGTAGCCGGCGAGCGCGTCCTCGAGCGCTTCGCGGGTCGGCAGGTCGAGATGATTGGTCGGCTCGTCGAGCAGCAGGAAGTTGCCGGGGTCGAGACACAGGCGCGCCAGGGCCAGGCGGTTTTTCTCGCCCCCGCTGAGCACCTGCACCTTCTTGAAGACGTCGTCGCCGGAGAACTGGAAGATGCCGAGCAGCGACCGGAGCTGGCCGTCGGTGCGGCCCGGCGCCCACGCCTGCAGCTCCTCGATGACCGTGCGTCCCGCCTGCAATGTCTCGAGCACGTGCTGCGCGAAATAGTGGATGACGACCTTCTCGCCGATCTCGATACGCCCGCCGTCGACCGGCTCCTTGCCCGACACCAGCCTCAGGAGGGTGCTCTTGCCGCAGCCGTTGGGCCCGACCAGCGCGATGCGGTCGCCGCGCCAGACCTCGAGGTCGAGCCCCTTCAGGACCGGCCGTCCTGCGTATCCCTTGAAGACGCCGGCGAGCAGGGCGACCCGCTGCGCGGCGCGCGTCACCGGCGGGAACGAGAAGCGCCAGGTGTGCTCCCCGGCCATCACCTCGGTGCGCTCCATCTTCTCCAGCATCTTGATCCGGCTCTGCACCTGGCGCGCCTTGGTCGCCTTGTACCGGAAGCGCTCGATGAAGCGCTCCACCTCGGCGACCCGGTGCGCCTCGGAGGCGGCGTGCTTCTCCGCCAGCGCGCGCGCCTGCTCCTTCTGGACGCGGAACTGGTCGTAGTCGCCCTGCCAGACGTGCACCCGCCCGCCCTCCATCTCGGCGATTGAGGTCACGCAGCGATTGAGGAAGGTGCGGTCGTGCGACACCACGACGAGGGCCGAGCGGCTGTCGAGCAGGAACGCTTCGAGCCATTGCACCGCCTCGAGGTCGAGATGGTTGGTCGGCTCGTCGAGCAGGAGGTAGTCGGGCTGCCGCATCAGGAGCGCGCCGAGCGCGGCGCGCATCCGGTAGCCGCCGGAGAACTCCTGCAGGCGGCGCGCGTGATCCTCCGGCCCGAATCCCAGACCGCCGAGGATCGCCTTGGCCTGCGATTCGAGGTTGAACCCGCCGGCCGCCTCGAAGCGGTGCTGCACCTCGCCGGCCCGGCGCATCAGCGCGTCGAGGCGCTCGCCCTGCGCCTCGGCCATGTCGTGATGGAGCTGCTCGAGCTCGCGCTCCAGCGCCGCCACCTCGGCGAACGGCGCCAGGAGCGCGTCGAGCACCGTCCCTTCGGCGAGCCGCGCCCCTTCCTGCGGCAGGTAGCCGAGGGTCAGGCCGCGCGTCAGGTCGACGGAGCCCTTGTCCGGCTCTTCCAGCCCCGCGATGATGCGCAGGAGGGTCGTCTTGCCGGAGCCGTTCGGGCCGACCAGGCCGACGCGCGACCGGGGCGGGATCCCCCAGTCGACGCCTTTCAGGACCTCATGCACGCCGAACGATCGGCTGACGCCGCCAAGACGGAGCATCTCGGGAGTCTACACAGCCGGGGCGGCGCGGTTCAACGGTGGCGCCCCGCGCGATCCGTGGGAGAATCGCCGCCCCATGCGCCGCGTCAAGCTCGTCCCCGGTCCCACGGCGAGCCGATCCGCCCGCCCCGCGGCGCCGCGTTCGGCCCGGCCGCTCGACCTCGACCCGGCGGCGGTCACCCGTCTCGAGCGTCTCGTGTCGGGCCTCCTGTCACGCTGGAACGCGACCCGGGCGAAGGCGCGCATCCTGCCGGCGCCCGGACGCGTCCCGGCTCTGGCGCCGATCTTCCGCACGCCGCTGCCGTGGCTTCCGGAATCGGAGACCCGGTTGCGGAGAGAATTGACCGCCCTGCTCGAGCTGGCGCGGCGCAACGACAGCCCGCGGTTCTGGGGATACGTGGCGCCACCCGCGATCGCGGCGGGCGTGGCGGCCGACTGGCTGGCCTCGGGGATCAACCAGAATCTGACCGCGTTCCGCTCGTCGCCGGGCGCGGCGCTGCTCGAGCTTCAGGTCACCGGATGGATCCGCGAGATGATCGGCCTGCCGCGCGGCGCCTCGGGTCTTCTCGTGAGCGGCGGCTCGGTCGCCAATCTCGCCGGGCTGGCGGCGGCACGCGAGGCGGCGGTGCCGTACGACCTGGCGCGACGCGGGCTGCGCGGCGGGCCGGGACGGCCTCTCACGCTCTACGCCTCGGAGGAGGCGCACCACGCCATCCAGAAGGCGGCGGCGATTCTGGGGATCGGCCGCGACTTCGTCCGGCTGGTCCCGACCGATCGGAGGATGCGGCTCGACGTCGGCGCGCTGGGCGAGGCGATCCGGCGCGATCGGCGGGCGCGACTGCGGCCGTTCGCCGTCGTCGCCAGCGCCGGCACCGTGACCACCGGCGCCGTCGATCCGCTGCGCGCCATCTGGCGGCTCTGTCGGCGCGAGAAGCTCTGGCTGCACGTCGACGCCTGCTACGGCGGATTCGCGGTGCTCGCGCCTTCGGCGCGGCCGCTCCTGCGCGGTCTGAGCCTGGCGGACTCGATCGCGCTCGATCCGCACAAGTGGCTCTACGCGCCGGTCGACGCCGGCTGCGTCCTGTACCGCGACCCGCGCCCGGCGCGCCGCGCCTTCAGGCTCGACGCCGACTACACGCGGATGTTCGGCGCCGGCCGCCTCGAGCAGACCGCGTTCTGGGACGACGGGCCGGAGCTGTCGCGCCGCTTCCGCGGCTTGAAGATCTGGCTCGCCTTCAAGGTGCACGGGGGGGAGGCGTTCACGCGCGCCATCGAGCACGACCTCCGGATGGCGCGCCTGCTCGAGCGCAAGGTGCGCGCCGCGGCGCGTCTCGAGCTCCTGACGCGCGGCGACCTGAGCATCGTCTGCTTCCGCTACGTCCCGCCCGGCCCGCGCCGCCCGGAGGCCGAGCTCGAGGCGATGAACGAGCGGATCCTGGTGGCGTTGCAGCGCGAGGGGAGGGTGTTCGTCTCCAACGCGCGCGTCCGCGGTCGGTTCGCCCTGCGCGCCTGCATCATCAACTACCGCACGACCGAAGCGGATCTCGACCTCCTGGTCGAGCGCGTGATCGCCCACGGGGGCCGGCGCGCCTGACACCGCATTTTCCCTCGTCGTTCCTTGAAAACCTGGGGGTCCGCCAGTATAAGAACGAGCATCACTCGTTTCGGAAGGGTCGGGGGAATGCAAGGAGGCACTCATGTCTGAGCACCGCCAACGCGCCGGATTCTCGTCCTCCGGGGTGAAGGCACTCGGGGCCGCCGTCCTGCTGGTGGGGCTCCTATTCCTGCCGGCTCTCGCCCGGCACGCCACCGCGTTCGGTTGGCAGCCGCATCAGGGAAAACCCGGATTCCATCCTGGGACTCAGCCGAACCCCTGGTATCCCGTGAACCCCACCCTGAGCGCCGCCACCGGCGCCGCGGCGCGCCTGGCACAGTCGGGCGTCACCTGCGAGCCCGGAGTGCCGGAGGGCGCCATCGAGGCGTGCGTCGGGAAGAACGCGGGCGACGCATGCACCGTCGCCCACGAGGACCACAGCTTCACCGGCACCTGCGCCGCCCTTCCCAGCGGCGTCCTGGCCTGCCAGCCGCCGGCCCCGCCGCCTCCATCTCCCGGCGCCGTGGCGGCCTGCGCCAACCTGAAAGCCGGCGACGCCTGCCATCTGACCGCCGACGATCACACGGTCGACGGCCTCTGCCGCGCCTTCGCCTCCGGGGTCGTGGCCTGCGTCCCGGTTCCGCTGCCGCTGCTGGGACTGATCGATGCCTGCACCGGGATGAACGCCGGCGACGCCTGCACCTTCACCCACGAGGACGATACGGTCAACGGCGCCTGCACCGCGATCGACGCGCTGGGGGGGCCCCTGCTCTGCTTGCCTCAGCAGGAATTGACGCCGACGATCGACGCCTGCGACGGCAAGAACGCCGGCGACGCTTGCGCCTTCGAGCTCGAAGGTCATGCCATCAGCGGCACCTGCTGGATGGGCCCGGGTCAAGATTTCCTCAGCTGCTCGCCGAAGGGCATCCAGGTGGATCCTCCTCTATGCTTTGAGAAGAGCCCCGGCGACGCCTGCCAGACGGAGGTCGGCGGCGAATTAGTCGACGGCATTTGCGAGCCGAGTTTCTTGTTCGCCCCCATCTGCGTCCCGCGGCAGATGATCCCGCTCGAAGTCTGCTATGGGAAGACCGCGGGGGACGCCTGCTCGTTCATCGGCAACGATGGCAGGAACATCAGCGGCACGTGCGCCGCCGCTCCCGATCATGCTGACGTCCAGATCTGCCAGCCGTCGCCTGCGCTGGCGCTTATCGACGCCTGCTCCGGGAAGGCGGCAGGTGATACCTGCTCGGCGACGCTCGGCGACCGCAGCTTCAGGGGAACGTGCGGATTTGCCGCCGACGGTACGACGCTCGCTTGCATGCCGCTGCCCCAGACACGGCTGTTGCCGCGGGTCGTGGCCTGTGCCGGGATGGCCCGGGGCTCCCTTTGCACCTTGCGCCTCGACGACCGGATGCAGCGGGGTCTCTGCCGGCCCAACGACGAGGGGGTGCTGGCCTGCCTGCCGCCCGCGCCGCCCCAGGAAGCGGTTGATGCCTGCTCCACCCTCGCGGTCGGCGATCCCTGCTCGTTCCCCTGGAACGGCGTCAACGTGAGCGGCGCCTGCAAGGCGCTGCCGGGGGGCTCGACGCTGGTCTGCGCCCCGCTCTGTCCGCGGAGCGGCGGCCGCTTCTAGCGCGGATCGCTTCGCGCTGTTCGGCACAGAACACCGGTCCGGCGTCCCCGAGACTCCGGACCGGTTTTTCTTCGCTCAGGCTTCTTTATTCCGGCCTCCACCTCGGCAGGCGGCCCGGCGTCCAGGGCGCGCCCGCCAGCTCGGCCTTGTCCTCGAGTCCCTTGAGATCCTGCTCGACGAGCGCGCGCAGCCTGTCGAGGACGTCGGCGAACTGGCCCGCGGCGACGTCGTAGTCGTTGCGATGCGTCGCGGTCGGCGACTGGGTGTTGAACCAGGAGCCGCCCACGATCTGATCGACGCGGTCGGAGATCGACGGAGCGGTCGGCTCGTTGCGCCTGGCGCGCGTCTTGTCGCCCGTGAGCGGCACCATCAGGTCCTTCAGCCGCTTGTCGATCCCGGCCAGATCGTCCAGCAGGCGCGGGTCGGCGCCCGGCGTGTCGAGCAGGGCGACCTTGAGGAAGTTGATCCGGTTCTGCGCCTCGCCCGCCGCCTCGACGGCGCCGGTGACGGCGCGCTGCAGCCTCGCGGTCTTGCGGGCGAACGCCATCACCGCCTCGCGATCGGGCGCCGGCAGCGTCGCGGCCGCGAGCGGCTCGGTCTTGAAGGTGAGCGGGCCGGCGAGCGTCGTGGTCACGCCCGCGACGCGCTTCGCCATCGTCACGCTGTAGGTGCCGGGGGCCGCCAGCGGACCCTGGCGCGGCGGGGCGAACTCGTCCTCCTCGGGCGGCTTGAGGACGGCGGGCTTGGAGACCGGGAAGCGCAGGTCCCACGCGATCCGGTGGAAGCCGGCGGTCACGGGTCCCGTGACCCGGCGCACGACGTGCCCGTCCTCGTCGCTCACCGTGAAGATCACCACCGGGTCGTCCTCACGCTCCTCCGCCTGCAGCGTCTCCCAGGGCGGATAGAGGACGTCGCCGCCCTTCTTGACCGTCTCCTTCTCCGCCTTCTGGCGCGTCTTCTGCTGCGTCAGGATCTCGTCCTTCAGGTAGTAGGTGAAGATGGCGCCGAAGGGGGGATTCGGGGCGCTGTAGAAGGCGTCGCCCTGGAACGACTTGTCCTTGAGGCCGAGCGGCTGCGACGGGGCGTACATGAAGGCTCGCTTGACGGGGAAGAGCAGCGCCTCACGGTCGAGCGCCGCCGTGTCGAGTCCCCGCAGCGGCGAGTAGTCGTCGAGCACGAAGAAGCCGCGTCCGAACGACGCCAGCACCAGGTCGTCCTCGCGCTTCTGCAGCGCGATGTCGCGCACCGGGATGATCGGCATCTTCCCCTTGAGCTGCACCCAGTGGCCTCCGCCGTCGGTCGTGAAGAAGAGCCCGAACTCCGTGCCGGCGAACAGCAGCCGCGGGTCCTTCGCGTCCTCGGCGAGCGCCCAGACCGGGCCGCGCTCCGGCAGGTTGGAGGCGATCGAGGTCCACGATCGGCCCTGGTCGGTGCTCTTCAGGACGTACGGCTTGAAGTCGCCCATCTTGTGGTTGCCGAAGGCGGCGTACACGGTGTCGGCCGCCTGCTGCGAGGCGGTCAGCCGCGACACGTAGGAGCGCTCGGGGACGCCGGGGAACGACTCGACCTTGCGCCAGGTCGCGCCGCCGTCGGGGCTCACCTGAACCAGGCCGTCGTCGGTGCCGACGTAGAGGAGCCCTTCCTTCACCGGCGACTCGGCCAGGGAGACGATGTTGCCGTAGAACGACGTCGAGGCGTTCTTGGCGATCGAGTCGACGCTCCAGACGCGCCCCATGACCTTGAGGCGGTTGCGGTCGATCTGCCGGGTCAGGTCGGGGCTCACGGCGCGCCACGAGTCGCCGCGATCGTCGCTGCGGTACAGGCGCTGGGCGGCGAAATAGAGCCGGGTGTGCGCGTGCGGGCTGATGAGGACAGGGGAGTCCCAGTTCCAGCGCGACGGATCGTCGCCGGGCCCCGGCTGCGGCTGGATATCGACGGTCTCGCCGCTCTTGCGGTCGAAGCGGACCAGCCCGCCGTGCTGCGACTCGGAGTAGACGAGATCCGGCTCCTCGGGGTCGACCTGGGAGTGGAATCCGTCGCCGCCGGTGGTCACGTACCAGTCGGAGTTCAGGATGCCGTGCGCCGTCGTGGTGCGTGACGGCCCGCCCAGGGTGTTGTTGTCCTGCGTGCCCCCGTAGATGCGGTAGAACGGCAGGGCGTTGTCGACCGCGACGCGGTAGAACTGGGTCACCGGCAGGTCGGCCTTGAAGTCCCAGGTCGCGCCGCGATCCCAGGTCTCGTACAGACCGCCGTCGCAGCCGACCAGCAGGTGATCGGTGTCCGAGGGATCGATCCAGACCACGTGGTTGTCGACGTGCTTGGTCTTCTCCGGGACCTTGACGAACGTCTTGCCGGCGTCCTCGGTGACGTGCAGGTAGGTGTCGGTGGCGTAGACGCGCGCCGGGTTCTGGGGATCGGGGAACAGCTCCTGGTAGTACATGGGGCCGTTCGGGTTGTAATCGCTCATCTTCTCCCAGTTGCCGCCCATGTCCGTCGATCGGTAGACGCCGCCCGCCTTGTTGATCGACTCGATCATCGCGTAGAGCGTGTCGGGGCTGGCGGGCGCCACCGCGAGCGCGATGCGTCCCATCTCCTCCTTGGGCAGGCCGTTCTCCACCAGCTTCTTCCAGCTGGCGCCGGCGTCGGTCGACTTGTAGATCGCCGACTCGGGGCCGCCGTCGATGAGCGTCCAGACGTGGCGCCGGCGCTGGTAGGCCGCGGCATACAGGACGTCGGGGTTGCGCGGGTCGTAGACCAGGTCGCTCACGCCGGTGTTCTCGCTCACCGCGAGGATCGCCTTCCAGGTCTTGCCGCCGTCGATCGTCTTGTAGAGGCCGCGGTCGCCGCCCGGCGCCCAGAGCGGGCCCTGCGCCGCGACGTAGACGACGTTCGAGTCACGCGGGTCGATGACGATCCGGCCGATGTGCTCCGACTTCTTGAGGCCGACGTTCTCCCAGTTGGTGCCGCCGTCGCTGCTGCGGTAGACCCCGTCGCCGAACCCGACGCTGCGCTGGCTGTTGTTCTCCCCGGTGCCGACCCAGACGACCAGCGGGTTTTTCGGATCCAGGGCGAGGCAGCCGATCGAGTAGGAGCCCTGGGTGTCGAAGATCGGCGTCCAGGTGGCGCCGGAGTTGGCGGTCTTCCAGACGCCTCCCGAGGCCGCGGCGACGTACCAGACGTTCTTGTGCGCCGGATGGACCGCGATGTCGACGATCCGCCCCGAGGTGACGGCGGGGCCGATGCCGCGCAGCTCCAGCCCGTTGAACGTCTCGGCCTTCCATTTCGTCTCGGGGGGCTTGTCCGCGGCGGCCAGGACCCCCGCTCCCGGGAGCGCCGCCAGCGCGGCGAGGACGAGCGTGAAACCGAAACGGTGAGTGAGACGCCGGCATCGAGTCACGAGACTTCCTCCACTGGCATCGAACCGATCGCGACGAATCGGTGACGCGCGCCGGAACCGTCATCGGCGCGACCTGACACCTTCGTCACGCACCTTTGTAACCGCCGTGAGAACCGGCCGGAATCCCGACCCCGCAGCGAGCCTTGTAGCGGAAAAGCGAACCCGGTTCAAGAGCATGGCGCCCGCGTCGCGCGGGCGTCGGCGTGATCCCAAAAGCCGTCCTTGATCGGGGAGGCCCCGGTTCTTAGTTTGAGGTACCGGGTGCCTGGAAAGGCCCATTGGACGGGAGATTGAGCCATGTTGACGAAGAGGACGTTCCTGGTCGTGATGACGGCGCTCGCCGCCTCCCTGGGGACGCCCCGGGCCGGTGTTTACGAGCCGCCCGTGCACGTCTCCCCGGGGCCCACGCCCTCGATCGAGAACCGCTGGCTCGATGCGTGGGTGGTGACCTCGGCGGACACCTACTCGGAGTGCAACGGCTTCTACACCGACAACCGGCTGCGGGGCGATCAGGTGAGCAGCCACGGCCGGATCGACGTGCCGATCGGAACGCCGGCGCACGTCGACATGGTCACGCTCTCCGCCTCGGAGGCGGTGTTCAGCATGACGATGTCGCAGAAGCTCCTGGTCACCCGCGAGCACCGCGACTTCACGCTGCAGGCCGAGGCCCGGTGCCAGGTCGACCTGAAGGTGATGCTGCCGCCCGGCATGAAGGGGGAGCAGGACATCCTGGGGATCGAGGCGCTGGTCCAGCCGGCGATGAAGCGCTACCCGACCGAGGACGCCGCGGTGCTCGCCGCCGGCTTCCTGCCCCAGGACGATCCGGCCTACGCCGCCGCGCATCAGACCGCGATCGCCCGCCAGCAGGAGTTCGAGAGCCGCCAGACGGCCGAGGCGATCGACGCGCGCATGAGCCAGTGGGTCAGCCAGACGCAGCGCATCCAGGGACGGATCAGCAACGACCCCGACTACCTCGCCGGCTTCGCGCGCGGCGTCGAAGCGGGACGGGCGACCGCCCTCACGAAGTGCGAACAGCTCGCGACCGCCGAGCCGGCGATGCTGCCGATGAGCGGTCCGTCGGCGGCCACCTTTGCCTCGAAGGGGAGCCGGCAGAAGGCGTGGAGCCGCGGGTACGAAGACGGCATCCAGCTCACCCACGGACTCGAGGCGATCCGCATCCTGCCGCAGTGCGTGCCCGGCACGCCCTCGGCCTCGGCGAGGTGATGTGATGAAAGCGTTCGTCCCCGCTCTGATCCTGGCCGCAGCGTGCGGCGCCGCCCGCGCCGGCGACCTGCAGAGAGACGTCGAGGCGCGCTGGCGCGGCGCCTGGGTGGTCACCGGCGTCGAGACCTCCTCCGACTGCATGGGCTTCTACAACGACAACGACGTCAACGGACGCCTGGTGAGCGGCCGCGGCCGCCGGCAGTTCAAGGCCGGCGAGCTGGCCCGCGTCGACAGCATCGACCTGAAGCATGCGCGCATCGATCTGAGGCTCACCTTCGTCGAGCCGATCCTCGCGTCGCACCAGGACGGCCCGTTCACCCTGTTCGACGAGGCGCGCTGCCGCATCAATTTCCAGGTGGAGCTGCCGCGCGAGGTCGTGAAGCACGACGACCTGAAGTCGCTCGAGTCGTTCGTGACTCCGGTCCTGCAGCGTCACGCCGCGGAGGACCAGGCGCGCGCCTCGGCCAGCTACAACGGCCGCGAGCGCGAGCCGCTGCCACCCGACTACGATCGGACGCTGCAGAAGCACGCCGCCTGGAAGGCGCAGCAGGTCAACGAAACGGTCCAGGCTTCGATCTTCAAGCTGGTGGACGAGACCTCGCGCATCCCCGACCGGATCAACGGCGATCCCGACTACATGAGCGGCTTCGTGAAGGGCGTCGAGGCCGGCCGGGCGGCGCGTGCCTCGCAGTGCTCCGACCTCATCGCCATCGGCAACGCCCCGCCCCCGCCCGTTCGCGACCGTGTCGCGCCGGCGGCCAACACCTCGCCCGGCGACCGGATGGCCGCCGAGCGCCAGGCCCGCTCCGCCCGCGGCTACCAGGACGGGATGCGGCTCACCCTCGGCGTCGACGCCGTGCGCCGCCTGCCCGGCTGCTTCGTGCAGGTGCCGGGCGAAGGCGCCGAACCGCCTCGCTGAGGGCGCGGTCGGCTCGCTGACCGAGGAATAGCCCGCCTCGATCCGCGGCGCCGGTGCTGCGCCCGGCCGGGACGGGTCCGGCGACGCTGCGCGTCGCCTCCCCTCGCTTCGCTGCGCGCCCGCCCGACGCGCCGGAGCTCGGCGCGTCGGGGCCCCGGGCGCTCCGTCTCAGACGCCCGGCCGGACGCAGCACCGGCGGCGCGCATGGAAGCTTCCTTCCGCGGTCATCGAGACGCCCGCGGCCTCGCGCGTCTCCTCATACGGATTCATCTCTCTCGCCTGAACGCTTCGGCGTGGCGGGGAGGTGCGGTCGCCATGCAGACCGCGGAAGTCGCCGCGCTGTGAGCCGCCGGCGCCAGGCCTGCGGGGGCGTCCGAGACGGAGCGCCCGGGGCCCCGACGCGCGACTCTTCAGCGCGTTGGGCGGGCGCGCAGCGAGGCCGAGGGGAGGCGACGCGCAGCATCGCCGGACCCGTCCCCCGCAGGCCTGGCGCCGGCGGCTCGACCCGGGGCGGATTTCGACGTCGACGCGATTATTTCGTGCGCCCCGGCCAGCTCCAGCCCAGCATCGGGCCGACTTCCCAGTAGTTGGCGTCGCCGTCCTGGCCGAAGAGGGAGATGCTGGTCCCGCCGAGACCCCGGCCCATGAGGCCGAAGTTGAAGTGCGTGGTGAGACGCCAGTAGACGCCGCCCTCGATGTAGAAGCCGAGCGAGTCGTCATCCTTGCTGACGCCGCCCGATCCGGAGAGGATGTCCTCCTCCAGCTCGGCGTGCACGAACGCGGCGCCCCCGGAGATGTACGGACGGGTCCGGCCCTTGGGCTCCCACACCTTGGCGACGCCGAAGAAGAGCTCCGAGATCGTCCCGCGCGTGTCGTTCACCAGCGGATCGCTGAACGACTTCGTTCCCGTCGACGACTGGAGGCCGGCCTGGAAGTGGATCGGCGCGCCATGATGCCCGAAATCGACCGTCGCCCCGAAGCCGGCCTGGCTGTCGACGTCGTCCCAGAGGTCGCTGCTCATCGTGCGGCCGAAGATGGGCACGCTCAGGTTGACGTCGGTCGCCGCCAGGACCACGGCGCTCGACGCGGCGGCGAGAACTACGGCCAGGCAGACAGGCAAGCGTCGCATGGGGTCTCCTCGAGAGGGTATGATCGGCGCCCGGCGCCCGGGTCGTGGTGCCGGCGTAATATGGCACACATGGACGTACTGCAGAAGAGTCTTCTCGATCTCGTCGTCCGCACGTCGGTCGATCTGCCGCCCGACGTGCGTCGCGCCATGGCGCGCGCCGTCGACGACGAGACCCCGGACAGCCGAGCGTCGCGCGCCCTGTCGATCATCGCCACCAACATCGATGCGGCCGCCGAGTGCGAGGGGCCGATCTGCCAGGACACCGGGTGGCCCACCTTCGAGGTGAAGACGCCGGTCGGCGTCGATCAGATGAAGGTCGAGGACGCCGTGCGCGCCGCCATCGTCGAGGCGACGCGTCTGGGGAAGCTGCGGCCGAACTCGGTCGACTCGATCACCGGCCGGAACAGCGGGGACAACCTGGGCCCCGGGACGCCGACGATCCACTTCCACCAGTGGGGCAGTCCCGACGAGATCGAGGTGCGGCTCCTGCTCAAGGGCGGCGGATGCGAGAACAAGAACATCCAGTACTCGCTGCCGATGGAGCTGCCGCACCTCGGACGCGCCGACCGTGACCTCGACGGTGTGCGCAAGTGCCTCCTGCACGCGGTCTGGCAGGCGCAGGGGCACGGCTGCAGCGCCGGGGCGATCGGTGCCTGCATCGGCGGCGATCGGACCAGGGGGTACGAGCACGCGAAGGCGCAGCTCTTCCGCACGCTCGACGACCTCAACCCCGACGCGCGGCTCGCGGCGCTCGAGAGCTACGTCATGGAGAAGGCCAACCTGCTGGGCATCGGGACGATGGGGTTCGGGGGCCAGGTCACGCTCATCGGCTGCAAGGTCGCGGCGATCAACCGGCTGCCGGCGTCGTTCTTCGTCTCGGTCGCCTACGACTGCTGGGCGTTCCGGCGCCTGGGTGTCGTGCTCGACGCCCGCACCGGCGCGCACAAGCGCTGGCTGTATCGCGACGAGAATGCGAGCGAGAGCGTGACGCGCGGCGCGGGCGGCTTCACGGCGCAGGGCGCGGTGCGCCTCGAGGCGCCGCTCTCCGAGGAGCAGATCCGCCGCCTCAGGGTCGGCGACATGGTGCTGGTGAGCGGTCTGGTCCACACCGGTCGCGACGCCGTGCATCATCATCTGATGCAGCACGAGCCGCCTGTGAGCCTCCGGGGACAGGTCCTCTATCACTGTGGTCCTGTGGTGCTGAAGGACAACGGCTCCTGGACCATCAAGGCGGCCGGGCCGACCACCAGCAGCCGCGAGGAGCCGTACGAAGCCGACATCATCGGACGCTACGGCGTGCGCGCCGTGATGGGGAAGGGCGGCATGGGCGCGAAGACGCTGGCGGCGCTCAAGACGCACGGCGCGGTCTATCTCAATGCCATCGGCGGCGCGGCGCAGTTCTACGCCCGCTGCATCGACCGCGTCGAGGGAGTCGATCTGCTCGACCTCGGGATCCCCGAGGCGATGTGGCACCTCCGGGTGCGGGACTTCCCGGCGATGGTCACGATGGACGCCTCCGGGGCTTCGCTGCACGCCGACGTCGAGGGCGCCTCCGCGGCCGTGTTGAAGACGATGGCCGCTCCGGTCTTCGCCTGACATCGTGATGCCGGGATGGCGTCCAGGTCGGATCCCTCCGGTTCGCCGCGCGCCGCTTCGGCTGGCCGCGCTCCTCTGCGCCTGTCTCGCCGCCGCGGCCTGCGTGCCGGCGCGGCCGGGTGAGGGGGGCCAAGCGGTGCGTGCCGACGTCCATTCGTACGCGCGCCCCGGCGCCCTGCGCGTCGTCCATCTGGACGCCGACTGGGTGGTGCGCTTCGAGCCGAGAACGCTCGAGGGCCGCGCGGCGCTCCGTCTCGAGCGCGGACCGGACGCCGGCCGCTCGCTGCACCTCGACACGCGCGATCTGGCGATCGAGAAGGTGACCGCCTGGCGCGGCGACCCCGGCTGGTACGAAGGGGCCGACGCCGCCTGGCCGATCCCCGAGGGGAGCCACGCAGCGCCATGGCGGCTCGGGACGCGCGACCCGATCCTCGGCCAGGAGATGACCATCGACCTGCCGGAAGGGGACGACCACGTCGGCATCGTCTACCGCACCTCGCCCGACGCCAGCGGGCTGCAGTGGCTGGCGCCGGAGCAGACCGCCGGCGGGCGCCTGCCGTTCCTCTACACGCAGGCGCAGTCGATCCATGCGCGCTCGTTCGTCCCGATCCAGGACTCGCCGGGGCTGCGGGTCACCTTCCGGGCCCGGCTGCACGTGCCGCCGGCGCTGCGCGCGGTGATGGCGGCGCGCCTCCTGCGTGCCGCGCCCTGGGGCGCGCCGGGCGCGGCGGGGGAGCCGTGGCGCACCTTCGAGTACGAGATGCCCCTGTCGATCCCGCCCTACCTGCTCGCCTTCGCGGTCGGCGACCTGGCGTTCTCCGCCACCGGCGCGCGGACCGGTGTCTGGGCCGAGCCGTCGGTGGTCGAGAGGGCGGCGTGGGAGTTCGCGGACGCCGAGCGGATGCTGGCGGCCGCGGAGGCGACCTGGGGACCGTACCTCTGGGAGCGCTACGACCTGCTGATCCTGCCACCCTCCTTCCCGTTCGGCGGGATGGAGAACCCGATGCTGAACTTCATCTCGCCGACCGTCCTGGCGCGTGATCGCTCGCTCGTGGCGTTGATCGCGCACGAGATGGCGCACTCGTGGGCAGGCAACCTGGTCACCGGCGCGACCTGGGACGACGTCTGGCTCAACGAAGGGATGGCGACCTACGTGGAGCGCCGGATCATGGAGGCGGTCTACGGGCGCGATCGATCCGACATCGAGTGGGCCCTCGGCCGCCAGGAGCTGGAGTCCGACCTGGCCACCTGGCGCGAGCGGCCGCGCGACCTGACGCTGCGCGGCCACCTGGCCGGGCGCGACCCGGACGATCTGCCGACCGACGTGGCGTACGAGAAGGGAGCGCTGTTCATGCGCCGGCTCGAAGAGGGCTGCGGCCGCGCCCGGTTCGACACCTTTCTCTCCGACTGGTTCGCGGTGCACGCCTTCACCAGCGTGACGACCGACGAGTTCGTGACTTTCGCGCGCGAGCGGCTGCGCGGCGCTTTGACGCCGGCCGATCTGAGCCTCTGGATCGACGACCCGGGCCTGCCCGCCGACGCCCCGGTCGCGGCGTCGGCCGGTCTCGATCGCGCCGACGAGGCGATGCGCCGGTTCGCCGCGGGCGAGGCGGCGCACGCACTCGACACCGCCGGCTGGAACACCCAGCAATGGGTCCGGTTCCTGCGCGCCGCTCCGGCCGACCTGGCCGCCGGGCGCCTGGCCGACCTCGACGCCGCGTTCGGGTTCACGCGCACCGGCAACGACGAGATCCTGACCGAGTGGCTCCTGCTCGCGCTGCGCCGCGACTACGAGACGGCGCTGCCGCGCCTGCAGGAGTTCCTCGCCGGCGTCGGCCGGCGGCGCTACGTCCGGCCGCTCTACCTGGAGATGGCAAAATCGGACGCGGGGAGGAGCCGGGCGCGCGCCATCTACGCCGTGGCCCGCCCGCACTACCAGGCGATCACCCGCCGCATGGTGGAGGAGATCCTGAAATGAGAGGCGACAGGGCGGTCCGGCGCGATCGACGGGCCGGGCGCGGCCGCCCGGCTGGCGGAGCGCGCATCGATCTCACGGGACGCGTGGCGCTGGTCACCGGCGGCTCGCGCGGCATCGGACGGGCCACCGTCGAGAGCCTGGCGGAGGCGGGGGCCGTGGTCGCGTTCTCCTATCACCGTCACGCGGCGGCGGCCCGGGAGGTGGTGCGGGGCGTCGTGGACAGCGGCGGGACGGCGCTGGCCCTGCGCGCCGACGTCGGGCGCGCGGCGGACGCCGAGGCGCTGGTGCGCGGCACGCTGCGGCGTTTCGGACGGATCGACATCCTGATCAACAACGCCGGCATCTGGGAGCCGCCCGGCGGGCGCCGGCTCGAGCGGACGAGCGCCGCGCAATGGCGCCGCACGATGCAGGTCAACCTCGACGGCGCCTTCCACTGCACGCGCGCCGTGATCCCCGACATGAAGCGCCGGCGGTGGGGCCGCATCGTCTTCGTCTCCTCGACCGCCGGACAGCGCGGCGAGGACCTGCACGCCGACTATGCCGCGTCGAAGGGGGCCCTCATCTCGCTGACCAAGTCGCTGGCGGTCGAGCTCGGTCCGCACGGCATCCTGGTGAACGCGGTGGCGCCCTGGTGGGTCTACACCGACATGAGCCGCGGCGTCCTCGACCGGCAGGCGAAGGGAGGCGCGCCGTCGGACGGCGAGGTCTCGCCGCTCGGCCGGGTGGCCCGCCCCGGAGAGATCGCCGGCCCGATCCTGTTCCTCTGCTCCGGCCTGGCGTCCTTCGTGACCGGCGAGATCCTCAACGTGAACGGAGGTACCATCCTGTGCGGCTGACGGGTTCCCGGGGCCGCGTGAACCCGCGCGGGTCTTGCGTGTGGAGGTGACGATGAACGGGCCGCTCCTGACGCGTCGCAGTTTCACCGGATCGATTGGGGCGGCCCTCGGCGCCTCGGTGCTGGCGCCCCGGCTCGCCACCGCGGCGGGACAGCCGGCGCCGCCCGGTCCGGCCGCGCCAGGTCCGGCCGCGCCCGGGACCACCGCCGCGCCCTGGGTTACAGCCGCGCCCGGACCGTCGCCGGCGCCCGCGCCGGCCGCCGCTCCGCCGCGCGCCGGCGGGCCGCCCCCCCTTCCGGTGCGGCTCGACTCGAACGAGAACCCGTACGGTCCCGCGCCGGCCGCGCTCGAGGCGATCGAGCACGCGCGCGTGCAGGGTCACCGCTATCCCGACGATCGGGAGGACGAGCTGACGGAGGTCCTGGCCCGCCAGCACGGCGTGAAGCCGGACAACATCATCCTCGGCTGCGGCTCGGGGGAGATCCTCCGGATGGCCGACCTCGCGTTCACCGGGGCCGGCCGCGGGGTGGTGGCCGCCGACCCGACCTTCGAGGCGGTCCTGATGTTCGCCAAGGTGACGCGCGGCGAAGGGGTGCGGGTCCCGCTGACGCCCGACTTCCGTCACGACCTGCGGGCCATGGCGGCCGCCTGCGACCCGCGTACCGGGCTGGTCTACGTCTGCAACCCGAACAATCCGACCGGCACCGTCGTCCGGCGCGGCGAGCTGGCCGGGTTCCTCGATGCGGTGCGCGGCCCGACGATCGTGCTCGTCGACGAGGCGTACCACCACTTCGTCGAGGACCCGCGCTACTCCAGCGCCCTCGATCTCCTCTCCGATCACCCGAATCTCCTCGTCGCGCGGACCTTCTCGAAAATCTACGGCCTGGCCGGGATGCGCCTGGGGTACGGCGTCGGGTCGGAGGCGACCATCGGCGCGATGCGCCCGTACCGCCTCTGGAGCAACGCCAACACCACCGTCCTCGCGGCGGCCCTGGCGGTGCTGGCCGATTCCGACCTGATCGCGCGGCAGCGCTCCCGGATCAACGACACGCGGCGCTGGCTCGTCGGGGAGCTCGAGAAGGAGGGGCGGAAGGTGATCCCGTCGGAGACCAACTTCGTGATGGTGGAGGTCGGCCGCGACGTCGGACCCCTGGTCGAGGCGTTCCGGACGAAGCAGGTCTGGGTGGGACGCCGGTTCGCCGCGCTGCCGACCTGGCTGCGGGTGACCATCGGCACGCCGGAGGAGACCGCCTACTTCCTGGAGATCCTGCGGGGGCTGGTCCCGGCGGGCGCCGCCGCGGCGGCCTGACCCCGGCCGGTCCTAGACGCCCCGGGCCCCGGGCGCGGCGCCGCCGGCGGCGCGCCGGGCGATGAGCCGGTCGAGCTCGGCCCGCAGCCGATCCAGGACCTCGTCGTAGCGGAACGAGCCGACGCTGTCGGGCCCGCGTTTCAGATTGACCGTCGTCGGACCGCACCACAGGCCGAGATCGGCATCGTCGGTCTCGCCCGGTCCGTTGACGCGGCACCCCATCACCGCGATGGTCAGGGCGTGGTCGCGGGCGTAGGCGGTCAGCTCGCGCACCTTCTCCGCCAGCTCGACGAACGCCTCGTTCTCCACCCGGGAGCAGGACGGGCAGGAGATGATGTTGAGCCGCTTGCCGAAGTTCTCCGGCACCGAGCGGAAGCGCCCGTGCGAGATGTCGTCGAGGATCCTCCGGCCGGCGGCGATCTCCTCCCCCTTGCGGTCGTTCGGAACGGTGAGGGAGACGCGGATGGTGTCGCCGACCCCGCGCGACACCAGCTGCTCGAGCGCGATGCGCGTCTTGATGATTCCGTCGGGCGGGAGACCCGCCTCGGTCACGCCGAGGTGCAGCGGGACGTCGGGACGGCGCTGGGCGAAGCGGCGGTTGGCGTCGACGACCTTGGCCGGCTCGGAATCCTTCAGCGACACGCAGTAGCGGGAGAACCCCAGATCGTCGAGCAGCGCGGCGTGCTCGAGCGCCGATTCGACCATCTCGGCCACCGAATCGTCGCCGAAGCGCCCCGACTTGCCTGGGTCGACCGAGCCGCAGTTCACGCCGATGCGCAGCGCCACGTCGTGCCGGGCGGCCACGTCGACCAGGAAGGCGACCTTGTCGCGCACCGGCTTCGACTTCTCGTGATGGTGCAGGTGGCCCGGGTTGTAGCGCACCTTGTCGACGTGGGGCGCCACCTCGGCGGCGAGCCGGTAGTTCTCCTGCAGGTCGACCGACAGGTTGGCCGAGGTGCGGGCGCGGATCTCGCGCAGGGCGGCGACGTCCTTCGGGTTGTCGACCGCGATGCGGACGATGTCGGCCCCGGCCCGCTCCAGGTCGAGCACCTGGCCGACGGTCGCCTCGATGTCGGTGGTGCGGGTCGCGGTCATGCTCTGTACCGCGATCGGGTGGCCGGCGCCGATGGTGAGCCGGCCGATACGCACGGCGCGGGTCGGATTGCGGGGGACCGCGGGCGGAACGGCTGCCGGGATGTTCGGGTTCATCGGAGCCGCATGATAGCAGGCGGCTCGAGACCGCGACAAGGAACCGCGGGCCGCGGCCCGCCGGGCTCCGCCGGGGCAGGCCAGGGTCCGCCGGGGCCGGCCGGGCCGGAAGCTCCGGCCGCCCGACGGGCGGGGCCCCCACCGCCGGGTCGGACCGAAGGCGGGCCGCCCGGGGCGGCCGCCGGGAGCGGAAACTCAGAATTATCCCGTGGTTGCACGAAAAAAGCGGTTGCGTGGATTCCAACTTGCGGTATAAGAGGAGCCATCCAGCTCGAGGCCGATCCCGTTGGCCTCTCGAAGAGGGGCGTGCGGGATCTGTGTAAGTGTGTTGGGGGGAATTACGGTTCGGTCACCGAACCGCGATCACACTGTTGTCACCGCCACTCACAAGGGGGATCCGCCGTCCATGAGTGCTTCCAATTCGAGCGTCGTAGCGAAGAATAAGGGCGTCACGATCTGGCTCACCGGCCTGCCGAGCGCGGGCAAGAGCACCATCGCCAGGCAGCTGGCCCACACGATGAGCGCGTGGGGGCTGCCCGTCGAGCTGCTCGACGGTGACGAAATTCGCGAGCGCCTGTCCAAGGGTCTCGGATTCTCGCGCCAGGATCGCGACGAGAACATCCGCCGCATCTCGTACGTGGCCCGGCTGCTGAGCCGCCACGGCGTGTGCGCCATCGTCGCCGCCATCTCCCCCTATCGCGCCACCCGGCGCGAGGCGCGCGCGGAGATCGAGAACTTCGTGGAAGTGTTCGTCGACTGCCAGCTCGAGGAGTGCGTGCGCCGCGACGTGAAGGGCCTGTACAAGAAGGCCCTCAGCGGCCAGATCCCGCAGTTCACCGGGATCTCCGATCCCTACGAGCAGCCGGAGAATCCGGAGCTCGTGGTCCACACGCACAAAGAGTCGCTGGACGAGAGCGTGATGAAAATCCTGGAGACGCTCGGCCTCCTGGGCTACGTCTCGGCCGAGCTGATCCAGGTGGCCGCGATCACCCGCTCCGGGGCCCGCGTCGAGGGCACGGCGATACCTGTCGAGGTCTCCGAGCCGGTGGGTGCGAGGATGTCGACGGGCGGCGCGCCGTCCGCGGCGAACGTCGGCAACGTCGCCGCCTCCGACTAGAGAGCCGGGCTCATGACATCCCAGCCGCATGGCGGGGTCCTGATCGACAGGACCCTGACGGGAGAGGCGCGCGAAGCCGCGTTGCGGCGCGCCGCCGACCTGCCGGCCCTCGATCTGACCGAACGCCAGGCCCGCGAAGTCGAGAACATCGCGATGGGCGTCTACTCGCCGCTCGCGGGGTTCATGAAGAAGGCCGACCTCGACTCCGTCCTCGACCACAACCGGCTCGCGGGGGGCGCGGCCTGGACCATCCCGATCGTCCTCGACGTCGGTGAAGACGACGCGCGCCGGCTGCACGGGCGCGACACGGTGGTCCTGCGGTTCGACGGCAAGCCGCTCGCGCTGCTGCGACTCGAGGAGGAGCACCACCTCGACAAGGAGCGCTTCGCCCGGCAGGTGTTCGGCACCAACGACGCCGCGCACCCCGGCGTGGCGCTCACCATGGCGATGAACCCCGTCCTCCTGGGCGGGACGATCGACCTCGTCGACATGGCGGCCTCGCCGTTTCCCGGCCACCGCCTTTCGCCGAAGGAAACGCGCGCCAGGTTCGAAAAGAACGGCTGGACCACGGTGGTCGGCTTCCAGACCCGCAACATCCCGCACGTCGGCCACGAGGCGCTGCAGAAGGCGGCGCTCAACCTGGTCGACGGTCTGTTCATCAACCCCTTAGTCGGCGGCAAGAAGGCGGGCGATTTCGAGGACCCGGTCATCGTCGCCGCCTACGACGCCCTCATCAAGGACTACTACCCCGCGGACCGGGCGGTGCTCGGCATCCTGCAGGGTCAGATGCGCTACGCCGGACCGAAGGAGGCGATCTTCCACGCCATCCAGCGGAAGAACTTCGGCTGCACTCACTTCATCATCGGGCGCGATCACGCCGGCGTGGGGACCTTCTACCACCCTTACGCCTCGCAGAAGATCTTCGGCGACTTCCCCGATCTCGGTATCACGCCGCTGTTCTTCGCGGCGTTCTACAAGTGCACCAAGTGCGGCGGTCTGGTCAACGAGAAGATCTGCCCGCACGGCGGCACCTACCGTGTCGATTTCAGCGGCACCAAGCTGCGCGACGCGATCCTGAGGGGCGAGTCGTTCGACGGCATGATCCGTCCCGAGGTCTCGGCCGCCATCCGCGCCATCGAGGGCGGTCCCTTCCGCGCCTAGAAGCGGCCGCGTTCCGATGTATCATCACCGGCCGTCGTCGCGCGCGTGGCGTCGTTTGCGCGTCGTCGGCGCGTCGGCTCCCCGCGGGAGGATGAAATGAAGGTCGCCGTCATCGGGCTCGACTGCGCGGCGCCGGCGCTCGTCTTCGAGCGCTTCCGCTCGCGTCTGCCGAACCTCAGCCGGCTCGCCGACGAAGGGTGCTGGGGACGGCTCCTGAGCACCAATCCGCCGATCACGGTCCCGGCGTGGGCCTGCATGATGTCGAGCCAGGACCCCGGTCAGCTCGGCATCTACGGCTTCCGGAACCGCAAGGACCATTCCTACGTCGGCTACTCGATCGCCAACGCCACGGCGTTGACCCGCGACCTGGCCTGGGATCACCTGGGACGCGCGGGCGCGAACGTCATCGTGCTGGGGGTGCCGCCGTCGTACCCGCCGCGGGCGCTCAACGGCATCCAGGTCGGCTGCTTCCTGACGCCCAACACCAAGAAGACCTACACGCATCCCCCCGACCTGCGCGAGGAGATTGAAAAGGTCGCCCCCGGCTACGTCGTCGACGTCGAGGATTTCCGGACCGACGACAAGGCGGGCGTGCTCGCCCGCATCCATGACAAGTCGCGCAAGCACTTCGCGGTCGCCAAGCATCTCCTGAAGACGAAGCCGTGGGATTTCTTCATGATGGTCGAGATGGGCACCGACCGCATCCACCACGCCTTCTGGTCGCACATGGACCCGGCCTCGCCGAAGTATGAGAAGGGGAACCGCTTCGAGAGCGCCATCCTGGAGTTCTACGAGTACTGCGACCGCGAGGTCGGCGAGATCCTGTCGCTCCTGCCGCGCGACACGACCGTGATGGTGGTCTCCGACCACGGGGCGCGCTCGCTGACCGGCGGCATCTGCTTCAACGAGTGGCTGATCCAGAACGGCTACCTGGCGCTCAAGCAGTACCCCGACAAGCCGACGCCGATGAACCAGCTCGAGATCGACTGGTCACGCACCCGCGCGTGGGGCGACGGCGGCTACTACGGGCGGCTGTTCATGAACGTGAAAGGGCGCGAGCCGCAGGGGGTCATCGAGCCGGCCGACTACGAGAAGGTGCGCGACGAGCTGGTCGCCGGCATCGAATCGATCGCCGATCCCTCGGGCCGCAACATCGGCACGCGGGCCTACAAGCCCCAGGAGATCTACCGCGAGGTCCGCAACGTCGCGCCCGACCTGATGGTCTATTTCGGGAATCTCGACTGGCGCTCGATCGGCACCGTCGGGAGCCGATCGATCCACACCTTCGAGAACGACACCGGTCCGGACGACGCCAACCACGACTGGCACGGCATCTTCATGATGAAGACGCCCGCCGGCACCCCGCAACCGAAGGGGGAGCTGCAGGGACTGCGTCTCTACGACGTCTCGCCCACCGTGCTGAAGCTCTCCGGGATCGCGCCGCCGCCGGAGATGATCGGCCGCAGCCTGGTCTAGCCGCGCGTCAGGTCACTTTCGGGCCAGCCCGAAGGCCCAGACCGCCAGGACCCAGGCCACCGGACACCCCGCGAACGACACCCAGGTCGGGACCATCAAGGGGCCGACCTGCACCGCCCAGTCGCAGCCCAGCCGCACGAGATGCAGCAGGCCGACGACGAAGAAGATGGTCCCCGAGACGAGCAGGTACGGCTTGAGAGTCATGTCACGCTCCTTTTCGAGGCGGGCAGGGGGCGATCGCCGCGGACGAATTCAATCCGGGTCGTGCTCCGGATCCCAGAAGGGCCCGGTCAGGCCGAGACCTGCGAAGATGGTGCGCATCTCGGCGGGCGACGGGCGGCGTGCGATGGGCTGCAGGCGTGTCGAATACCAGGCGTGCGCCAGGCCCCAGAGCTGGTCGATGCGCACCAGCGGCCGCAGCGGCGTCGCTTCCGCCCGGCACCACGCCCGCACGTTTTCTTCCGACCGGAAGAAGAGCATGCGGCTTCACGTGAACACGATGTCGGCCCACCAGCGGAAGGCCGGGACGGCGCAGTGGAACAGCCAGTCCGACCGCTCCGGTCCGTCGGGACCGACCTCGAGCCGGAGCGGCTCCATCGACTGCTCGCATCGCGACCGGACGGTCGCCGATGAGTGCAGCGCCGCCGGGATGCCGAGCGCGTCCCAGGCGCAGTTCGCGTGGTAGGTCACCCCGTTGGCGATCACCTCGTGCTGCGTCGGAACGCCCGAGAACGGCGGGGCCATGCGGATCGAGCAGCCGTCGTCCTCCAGGACCAGCACCTTCTGCTCCCGCAGTCGCCGGTAGGTTTCGGCGATGCCGGCGGTCCGCACGCCGGCGCCGGCCGCGACTTCGTCGGGCGTCGGGCGTCGCCCGGTCCCGGCGAAATGGCGATAGACGGCGAGCTTCACCGCGACGTCCGCGTCCGAGAGCATCGTCCGATCTCCGATCCGTGCCCTCCGGCGTCTCAGGGACCGCCGTCGGGTGCCCCGTAACGGGCGCGCACCAACCGCGCGCCCGAAGGCCCCGGGGTCAGGAGGAAGAAATTGGCGTACTCCTTCGAGGCGATCTCGGGAATGTGCGGGCCGCCGAGCGCCGCGATGATGAGCGGGAGGGTGTCGGAATGGTCGACCACGACCACTACGCCGCCCGCCAGGCGGCGCAGCTCGGCGGCGACCGCCTCGGCATGCGCCTTGGGACCGGAGCGGCCGAGGGCGACCACCTTGGGAGTCAGGCCGAGCGCCTCCGCCAGCGGCTGAGCGGTGTCCCGGGTCCGTTGCGCGTCCGACGTGATGATGGCGGTCACCTTGCTGTCCTTGAGCGCCTCGACCAGCGCCCGCGCGCGCTCCTTCCCCGCCTTGGTGAGCGGCGGATCGTCCTTCGGGCTGGTCGCCTTCTCGGCGTGCCGGACCAGGACGACGAGCGCCGGCATCCCGGGATCGCCGGCGGGCGCGCTCCACGCCCGCGCCGCGACCAGGATTCCCAGGGCGGCGAGAGCGAGCACCCGGCGGGGCGCCGCGCCTCGCGAGGTCACGCCCCCGGTCCCGGGCTTCCGACATCTGAATCGGCTCATGGCCAGGTCCTCTCCGGATGGGCGGGCACGACGGACGAAGCGACGCCGTCTCCCGGGTGATTCTGCCCGGGCCCGCGCAGCGGCGCAAGGGCGTACGGACGTCCGGAGGGGGGAAGGCCGGCTAGCGGAGGCACTCCCCGTTGACGCAGCGCGCGCCGCCCGGACAGTTCACCCAGTTGTAATCCGGGATCCAGTGTCCGCTGCCGTGCGGATTCTCGATGCAGACCTGCTCGAGGAGGCGATTCCCCTGACAGCTGTCGTACGAGCGGGCGTTTTCGACCTCGACGTATCCCCGGACGAAGATGGAGCCGGAGCCCAGCTTGGCGTCCGAATCGACGCAGCTCGTCTTGAAGGACTCCTCTTTCTCGCGGGCCTGGGTCAGGACCTCGGCGCGGGCCAGCTTCTGATCCTGGACCGCCATCTGTTGCCGCAGCGCCGTCGCTTCGGTCGAGGTCTTCTCGACGCTCTGCTGCAGCGTGGCGATGCGCGCGGCCGCTTCCTCCTGCTCCTTGCCCTGGGTCTCCACCCGGGCCTTGAGATCCGCGTTCTCGTGCTCGATCCGCTTGCGCGCGATCAACTGCTGGGTCGCGAACAGCGACGCGCACAGGCAGACGACGGTCACGACGACGAAGGTCAGCATGGTCTGTCGGTTCATCGGATCCGCCTCCACGGTTGGCACGTCGCCCCGAGGAACGTAGGGCGCGCCCGGCCGGGTCAGCAAGGGGGCCGGGAGGGATCGGCGGCGCCGATCACGATCTCGCAATCCCCGGGAGCGTGAACGCCATGAGGCGGCTCACGCCGCTGGCTCTACGCGACGACCCGATCGTTCCTCGCCAGGAAGCGCCCGCCAAAGATGATCGGGACCGCGGGCTGTCCCGAGAACCGGCCGGGGTAGGAGCCTTTCTCGGCGTGCACGTGCAGGTGAGGCTCCGTCGTGTTCCCCGAGTTCCCCACGCGGCCGATCGGCTGGCCCGCCAGCACGCGGTCGCCGGCGCGGACCGCGACGCTGCCGCGTCGCAGGTGCGCCAGGTAGATCGTCGCGCCACCCGACTCGATCGCGACGTGATTTCCGGCCGAATGCGTGAAATCGCGACGCAACAACGACAAATCAAAAAGCTCATCGACGGCCACAACGATCACCCCGTCGCACGAACTGACCACCTCCGCGCCCCAAACGGCGTAA
>Ga0134121_10000330_pt1 | contig 55575 bp, 39 predicted proteins | sample KB301_FD_96463 | JGI IMG/M metagenome (GOLD analysis project Ga0134121, IMG submission 96463) | Terrestrial soil microbial communities without Nitrogen fertilizer from Kellogg Biological Station, Michigan, USA - KB3-0-1 | ecosystem: Environmental > Terrestrial > Soil > Unclassified ...
AACCTCCTGGGCTACTACGACACGCGCAAGGCCGAGAAGCAGGTGGCCCTCTCCTCCGGCGCCCGGCTCTTCGAGGACTCCTCGAACCTGCATGGCGAGCTCCAGGGCAACACCGGCTTCGCGAACGACAAGGGCTTCCTGGTAGGCGGCGTCGCCTACCGCAAACAGAAGGTGGACACGGCCGACAATACCGGCTTCCAGACGCTGATGGACTCCGCCAAGAACGAGCACTCCGAGGCCGTTTTCGGCCAGGTCGAGTACAGCCTAACCTCGGCCCTCAAGGCGGTGGTGGCTGCCCGGGTGGACGACAGCACGCTGCACGACCGCCAGTTTTCGCCCAAGGGCTCGCTGGTCTGGGCCGTGGCCCCCACCCAGACGCTGCGCCTCACCTACAACAAGGCCTTCCAGGTGCCCAACTACTCGGAGTTCTTCCTGCGCGCGCCGGCGGGTGCGCCGATCACCGCCTTCGCGCCGCTGGAGGCCGCGCTGGCCCCCTTCCTCGGCGGGCAGACCCTTGGCCTGAAGAGCATCCCCATCCTGGCCCGCGGCAACAACGACCTCGGAGTCGAGAAGGTCCGCAGCTACGAGGCCGGCTACAGCGGCATCTTCGGCGCCAAGCTCTACCTCACGATCGACTACTACCAGAGCCGGCTGGAGAACTTCGTCACCGACCTGCTGCCCGGGGTCAATCCGGCGTTCACGCCATACACTCCGCCGTCGTTCCTGCCGGCGCCGGTGGCCCAGACGGTGCTTGCCACCCTGCGCGGCGGCCTGGGGCCGAACTTCGTCGGCCTGGCCAACGTCAACGGCCTGCCCGCCCTGGTGTTCTCCTACGCCAACGCCGGCGTCGTGGACACCCAGGGGATCGACGTGGCGTTCAACTACTACGTCAGCGATCGGGTGCTGGCGGATTTCAACTACTCGTGGTTCGACTTCAAGGTGAAGACGAAAAACGCGAGCGACCTTCTCCTGCCCAATGGCCCGGGGAACAAGGCGTCGGGCGGCGTCTCCTACCACGGCGACCTCTGGAACGGCTCCGTCAAGGCCCGCTGGGTGGAAGCCTTCCCGTGGGCGGCGGGAGTGTTCGTGGGCGACGTGCCGTCGTACACCCTGGTGGACCTGGGAGTCACCTACAAGCTGTCGAACAACTGGCAGATCGGCCTCGACGTGAACAACCTGCTGGACAAGCAGCACTTCGAGTCGTTCGGCGGCGACCTGCTGCGGCGCCGGGCGCTCGGGCACGTGTCGTACTCCTGGTAGGCTGGGCTTACCCTTTGGGGGGCGCCCGTCTCGACGCCCCCCTCGGCCTGCCCGGTCGGCGAATTTGACTCATCCTCCCGTCTGCCCTATATTCTCCAGCCTGCGCGTTTTCCGTCGGGGCGTAGCGCAGCCTGGTAGCGCACCTGCCTTGGGCGCAGGGGGTCCCCAGTTCAAATCTGGGCGCCCCGATACCGACGGCGCACTTCACGGCTGCCTGTAGCTCAGTTGGACAGAGCGGCGGCCTTCTAAGCCGCGGGTCGGGGGTTCGAATCCCTCCAGGCAGGCCAACATTCCGTTGACGCCGCGAACGTCGGGCGATCCTCACGCCCCGCAACGAACGCGCCCTTAGCTCAGCTGGATAGAGCGACAGCCTCCGAAGCTGTAGGTCAGAGGTTCGAATCCTCTAGGGCGCACCCCCGATCTCCTTCCAAAATAAGCACTTAGCTTCCTTCGGGGCGGTAGCTCCAAGCGACTGGATTACGCCGGGGCGCACCGAGGGCGCATCAGGATCAAGATCCGCGCCCCCGCGCCGCGAACGCAGAGCGAAGATTCCAGTCGGCCTTTCTCTGATTATTCAGCGAATGCTGAAGGAATTCGGCTATGCTTGTAACAGAAAGTAACAACGGCCCCAGCGGGGGTGGTCGGCTGCCCCACTTACGGGCGGGGAGCAACATGACGCGGGCTAGCTAGGATTGCGAGATTGTAGGGGTCGTCCGCCGGCCGGCGCCTCCCTTCGTGTCGCCCCTCTCGCCCCCGCCCTCCCCATTGAAGCCCTCCTGTGCGGCCCCAGGTCGAGCGGCCGAGCCAAGGCCAACACCATGGATTTCAGCGCTGAGTCCGGAACTCCAAGCCGGCATTGGTAGGGCTGTCGATCCTTCCTCGGCCCAGGCCGGCCTACAGGCCTCGATCCCTGAATTGGGGAGAGGCCACTTTTTGTTGGAAAAATGGGGAGAGCCTTCACTCCGCGCTCCCTCCTACGACTCCTTCAGGCTCGGGTGTACGAGCTATCGGCCGAAGGGGAGGAAGATCTGGAAGAGGAGCGGAGTACAAGCCCGCTCCCTTTCCCGGATAGATGACCGGTCCGTCGCCGGACTCGGCTTGAGCGAGGACACGCTCCAGATCGGTGAGCCGTTCGGCTCGGTTCGCGGCGTTGGCGTCGTGAGCGTCCGCCTTTCTGATTTGGGAAGGGATTGAGCTTGCTCGTCTCTACGATGAGAGCCTGCCCGCTCTTCTCGATCGCGGCCAGAGCCTTCGCGAGGAGCCCGCGACGCTCGAACCCTTCGGGGACACCGTTGCTCGGGCGAACCCTTCGGCCACCGTCTCCCGGACACTCTCCGGGATCGGGAGAAGGATCGGCGGAGCGAAGAGCGCCGCCCGTAGGGTCACGATGTCGCCGACCATCGCCGCTTCGGCGAGTGCCCCCACGAGTTGGTACTCCGGAAGACTCCTCAAGTAGGATCGGACCTCGACCTCCATCATCGTCTCCGGGACGTTGCCGAGTTTCGGTGTGTGCTTCTTCTCCAACTCGGAAAGCTCCCGCATCACGGAACCTTTCGCCGTATCGAGTTGGGAGAGAGCTTTCTCCGTCTTCGAGTCGATGTATTTCGCCGCCGCCCTTGCCCGGCCGAACGGGGTTTGAGTGAGGTCCAACATCAACCGGCGGTACGCCGTCCGTACGTCGCACCAGACGCTCACGACGTTATCGAGCGCCCTGGCGGTCTCTCGGAGAACGCCGTCCGCGTCCGCATCCTCGGGCCAAACTCCGAACCGGCCCTGAGCGTATTCCTTCGTGGCTTCGATCGGGATACGGTCTTCCTCCTATCAGGATCTCCCGACAACGCCGAGGACCACGGCGGGAGAAGCTTCGATACGTCTACCCCAGGGGGCAGCTCTTCTGTGTTGGCTTTCGAGCAGTGGGGGCAAATCGGCTTGACGCCTCGGCGGTTGCGGAAGAGCTTCCCCTCGCAGCTCTTCTCGTGGCACCAAAACCAGGTGTAAATCATCGGTCGGTCTCCTCGTGTTCGAGAGCGTCGCCCCACCAGGGTTGTTCTGCGCTGGATTCTGCTGCTCGAGCGCCATGTCGTCTAGCTCATCGTCGTCCGGGAAGCCGTCGACGATCAACGAGCCATACTCCGGCGTATGCCAACTGGCGACGACCTCGTACTCATTGATCAGTTTTACCTCGACGGTCTCGCTCCCCGTATATGTCGACTTATGTCGAGACATGAGCCCTTCCAATGTCGATCTGTGTCGCCGAAACATTTGGGCCGGTGGGCTTCGGTTGGGGAAGACGTTGGCATAGCCGTTGCTGATCTAATGCATCAGGTGACGAGTGATCATCTACCTGTTGATCAACCGAATCAGGAGGATCCCAATCATGGCCCAAGTATCTTCGCCCGGCGATTCCGTCAACGTGCAATGCTTCAGTTTCAACAATCCCTTTTCGGCCAACGGGCCCGCCGGGGTCTTCCAGCTCTGGTCCGACGGCAGCAACGTGCTCGGACGCATGACGATTCAAACCATTTTCGGCGTCGGGTCGACCACGGTGATGAACCTCCAGGGCACCAGCAGCGGCACGACTCCGGTCGTCTGCACGCTCCAGGGAGAAGGTTTCACCACACAGATGGTCAACCAACTTTTGAAGCCGACTTACGGCACGCTGGGGATGACCGTGAGCCTTCCCTCCGGCAGCTCTGCGGGCAGCCTGGTCTTCGGCGCGGAGTTCCCGGAGGTCACGGGCGGCCTGCCCGTGACGCTCGTGACGGACCCCACTCCGTCGGCCTGGAGCGGCGAGCCTTGCTGCGGCAACATGGGTGCGACGGCGCAGCCGAGCCCTCAAATCCTTTAGGAAAGCCCTCCGAAGGGCGTCCGACGCTACTCTCGCATTACAAGTTGTCGCGCTTACTTATCAAAGGAGGTGCTTCATGTCCGGACTAGGTGACGTTTCTCAGATCCTCAGCGGCATACAGGCTCTAAGCGCGGTCTTCCAAGACGACGTGACCATCTTTAATTTCCTTGTCGGGCCTAGTGGCAATTCATCTGTGGTCCCTGCCATCGTCAACCTCACTACCGTCATAAACAACGATCTGCAAAATCTCACGAACGCCGTTATCGACGCAGCGGTTTTCACGGAGTGGTGCAACAACTATGGCGGCACGCTGACGGATATCCTGGACATCGTCACTCCGTATTTCACGGATTTTGGGACACTGGCATCGCCGTCGAACGGAACAGCCAGTCCTCCTGACTACGTGATTATCAGTCAAGGCATGACGATTCCGTTTGACCTTTGGTGTAATGGGGGTACCGTGGAAACTACTCAATTCGTGAGCGCATTGACAACCCTCACGAACCAAGCAACGCGTCTGGCCAATCTGATCAACCTCGACGCGCCAGGGGTGCCATCATTTCTGACTTTATATAATCAACTTTATCAATTGGGCTCAGGGCCTGCCCCTGCAATAGAGAGTTTTGCCGGACAGACAAGCCTTATCGCCTTCACCCTCTTGTTGCAGCAGACATACACTATAATTGCCGGCATTTTCTACTGTCATGAAGGCGCGCTGAGTCTTTTCGCGACGGCCTACCCAAAGGAGGGTGAATACGATTCACTGAGCACGGTTATAGCAAATGACTTTGGCGGCATCAACGTGCAGAATTCAGTGTGGGGTAATTTCCAGAGCATCATGAACAACTGGCCTCCGATCATCAATGACTATCAAGTTATTGCCACTAGCGGGGACAGCTTTCCGGGTGCCGACGCCTTTCAGCCAATCCAGACGGTGGGCGGTGGCTGGAGTTACTTTTGGCCAAATATGACATCAATAGTAAATCTTCAGAATAACGAGTGGACCACGGGGCCGGCCTTCTTTACGGGTGTTCAGCTCAACTATTACCTTAACACTAATATTGCAGGCTTTCCCATCTACTATCTTTCGGGGGATGTGTCTATCATTGGGCCAGGCCTGCAGATTACGTCGTATCAAACTGGAATGACGAGTTTCGACCCTAGCAGCATAACTGAAATGACACAATTGATACCGCTCCCTGGTGATTACAATGGCGGCTTTGTCGCCTACGCCAATGTGGCTTATGCGGCCCCTACTCCGATTCCAGAGGGTGCGGGATGTGTCTACAATGTCGTAACCGGCTTTGCCATCACTACCGTCAATGACAATAGCTGCTTGGCTCTTCAGTTACAGTACGGACAGCTGAACCTAAACGATCCTAACAATCCGACTGTATCGAATTTCTATATGGCCGACATTCAAATCGGGAACTCCTTCGGGGTTTGCGGAAATGGCAGCAACAACGAAGTCTCCTATATCGATCTCAGGCCTTCCGGCCCCTCCGTCCCCTTTCCGATTGATAACATCAGTTTTGTTCAGACCTGCCCTACTAGCTCAGGCAACCGAGTCGGATTGATTGCCCGCAGTGGCTGGAACGTTTTCCAGGCAGTCTTCATGCAGCCTGTCAATCAAGTCGCCCCTTATGGTTATAAGCCAAGCGCCGCATCGAAGGCAGAGCGCCATGGCTCGTAGCATGGTCCGCCCAGTCAAAGTGGCCGCGCTCGATGGAGAAACGGCCGTCGCACGCGCAGAGCGAGCTCCTCGGCCGGCGGCGATCAAGGTGGCGTGAGTGCCATCGCCTCGTAGTACGACTTTTGGCCTTCCGAGCCGGAGCCTTTTTTGCTTCGGGGACCACTGGTGCAGGGGGCTTCCTCCCCCTTCCAGCGGTCCGTCCCCGGGCGGGAGAGGGAAAGACGTACTTTCTGCGCAGGATGCCGCCCTTGCCCACTTCGCGAGCGACTGCGGCGGCGGCCTGGAGAAGATTGCTGCCTCTATCGAGACCGCGATGGCAGACCCGAAAGGCATCCTAGAACGCCAGCGGGCAATCTCGGATGCTGCCGTCTGCATCCGACCTCGCGAGGTAGCTCTGCGAAGGCCGCCTCGTTCACGGTCCGGGCCACCATGCCGCGGGCTTGAAACTCGCCCGCACGTAGCAGAATCAGGGGCGGTTCCTGGAATGGGGGCCGCCCCCTCCTTCCCGTCCCTGTCGAGGTTTTCCCTCGCTCGCAGCGCGGCGCACGGGCTCCTGACTGCCAGCGATGCCCGACACTTCACTGGCCTCAGAGAGAGCGAAGCCCACGGAACTCCGCTCAGGCACGTGGCCGGTAGCCCGTCTGGCGGCTATTCGCTTTTCAGCAGCAAACGAGAATACGCCAAGAGAGCGTGGGGCAACCGTTTGTACATACTTCGATAGGTTGAGTAGGGACCCCACCGAGGACGAAGACGTAATCTGGATCCGCTAGCCGGCGAAGAGTGTCCTTGCTCAAAGTAAGTTTGGTCGTTCTGTGCTTTTTCATATTTCTCCATTATTGAAGAGAACGATACTATGGCATGCTGCGTTACTGTAGTCAATGCCTAGGCGTCGGCACTCAGCTCGCGCCTCGCGCTCCTGGCGACGGACCTGTGGCAGGAGGCGGCGGCGGAGCGGTGCATGTCCCTCCCCTCCTGGCCGGCGGACACGGCTGATGCCTGCCTCCGAGAGCGGGCGAGATCGGGCCGCGCCCCTGGGATCGTGGCCGCTTCCCGGTCCGGTTGACGGATACTCGGAGCCCCTGGGTTGGGGGCCGATGTCGAGGTCCCCGGTTACGTCTTGCGGCCGTTCGGCATCTACCGAGGGATCGCCCGGGGGGTGGGCGCTCCTGGGAGCGGCGAGCACACCCTCGCGCATCTCCCGACCCGCCGGACCATCGCCACGCTCCCCTCCGGAAGTCCTGCATGGCGCTCGCGGGTGAGCTGGCTGCGCTCCGGGTTGACTGGCGGGAGACCGATCCGGAAAAGGTTGCTCGGGGCGGCCGAAGATCGAAAGAAGGCGCAAGCGCCTGGACCGTAAAGCCATGCTTGACACTTTCGCTGTGTCAGCTTACGCTAGTGCACATGATCCGGAGCTTCCAGCACAAGGGGCTTGGGAATCTCTGGAACGAGGACGATCCGAAAGGAGTGAGAGCCGATCTGCTCGACCGCGTGCGAGCGCGGCTGACGGCACTCAATGAGGCGCAGGACTTGCGGGAGCTGAACATGCCGGGATGGAGACTCCACCAGCTTCAAGGTAAGCCCACCCGCTTCGCAATCGCGGTCAATGGTCCGTGGCGGATCACCTTTGAATGGGAAGACGGCGACGCCCTCCGCGTAGATCTTGAGCAGTATCACTGAGGAGCCGGCCATGCCTGAGTATTTCGCCAAACAACCACCCAAGATGAAGCCCACTCACCCTGGGGCGATCCTGCGCCTGGACATTCTCCCGGCGCTAGACCTCACCGTCTCCGAGGCGGCGCGGCAGCTTGGTGTCTCCCGGCAAATGCTGCATTCAATCCTTGCCGAGCGCTCGGCCGTCTCGCCGGAGATGGCCGTGCGCCTTGGGAGGTTTTGTGGGAACGGTGCTGGCTTTTGGCTTCGCATGCAGACGGCCCACGATTTATGGCACGCCGAGCGGAAGCTGCGCGACGAACTTCACAAGATCCCTGAACACGCCGCTGCATGATGAACGGGGGGATCCCCGGCGCTATTTACTAGCATAAACATCCCCTGGATCGGCTCCCAGCGTCGGCGCCGATCTCCAACTGAAGGCTCAAGCGCCAATGGCTTGACACCCGCCATTTAAGCCTATGGCGACCCCTAGTGGGCGACCTGAGCTCACTGGCGGCGCCATACGGCGACTCGGCTTTCGTCGCTCGCCTCACCTCTAAGATTAGAGACTTGCATTTTCGCTCGCCTCGCGCCCAGGAGGTCAGCAAGGCGTTGCACAGATTGGCAATCAGCTCCGCCCCTCCACGGAGCGGCTCGCCCAGGAGCCCGCCAGCTTCGTTCGTGGGCTACCGCTTCGCTTCCTGGCGGCCATCTTATTCGCTCAAGGGCGCACCTAGGTTAGGAGGATCACCTAATGAAATGGAGGAGAACGATGCCACGCAACGGTTTGTGGACATTGAGCCTGCTTATACTGGCTCTACCCCTGTCAGCTGAAGTCCAGAGGTCCGTGCCCGTGCAATCCTGCGCAGCGGTCAAGGGGGCAGCCCTTTTCCAAGGGAAGCCAGGAGCAAATTCCTACCAGCCTTTGGCGGCTGAACAGCGCCTCTACTACGGGCTCTCCGCTTTCGGCAGCGAGGCCATCGAGGTTCGCTACTTCGTCAAGGGCGCGCTGTATCTGACGGAGACGGCGGACCTCTCCGCCGCCAGACTGCCGGAGATCGATCGGCAGAGCCGTGAGCCCCAACTGCGGCCCAAGACAACCATCGATCTCTCAAGCCTGCTTGCGGGAGAACGGATGATGGAGCTCCTGGCCCTGCGCCCCGACCTCGTCCGCCGGCTTCACGGGCTCAACGAGGGCGGCGCTGCCGTCGACCTCAAGATCTTCCGGCAGGGTCACCTACTCGAAGGGCTTTCCTTCAAGGAGCTCCTGCGACGGAGCGCCGAGTTGCGCGACAGCCGGGACGTGCTGGTGGTGGTCCACTCGACCGTGGGTGGTGTTGGAGACCGTGGGGAGCCGCGGCGGCCGAGCCTGCCCCTCAAGGTGCTCGACAGCTGCTACGACTGTACGGACGACATGCCGTGCGACACCGAGTGCGGTTACGATCCAGGCAAGGGAGGCCCGGAAACCTGCGGCGAATTTGGCGCGCCGTGTGGCGGGTCCACGTGCCCCTGTACGCATGTACTCAGCGAGACGTGGACGTCGTATTACTTCAACCGCGCCTACCCTTACAGTCCGACCTACTATGAATGCCTGAAGAGCTCCTGGTCCGGTTCGACCTATTACCAGGGCTACGTCCTGGAGTATCGGCGGGACCTCGTCCGGGCCAGCATGATCTGCCCCAACTGTCCATCGTGTGTCAGTTGCTACTACCACGAGGAGGTGATCGACTACCAGCTCACCACTGCGACGTGCCTGAGCGACACCTACGCGGGCTGCTTCTTTGGACGCACGCCGTCGTGCTGGGAGCTCTGTGGGTATTCGCCCGTCTGCAACTGACGCTTGCCTTCGGGTGGTTTTCAGCGCCCGGCTCTTCCACAGACCCGTGGCCTGCCGCCAACAGACCACGGGTCTCCACAGAAGTCCGCTCGATCGCTCCCAATGGAGAGAGCGGACCTCGGGCCAGGAGGGCGGTTGGACTCCCGGCCTCCCGGCGAGACAAGTTTTCAAAGAGCCTGTTTCACCCCCGGCCGCGAGCTTCCTCGGCGGACTCTGACTACGAGGGAGCTGGATCATACGCTCGGTTAACTGAAAAAGTCAAGCATTTTGCGCCAGATTTCTGAAAATGCCGATGTGGGTCGACGATGCCCGGTCAGACGTGGAGGGGGCAAGATGAAATCGGTGTCCTACAGAGAAGGAATCTGCGGCTTGGCGATTCACTGGCCGGTCCCGGCGGTGCGGCCATCCCGGAGGGAAAAGTCCTTGGATCTCAGAAGATGCAGCGGCCGAGGACTCGAGACGGCCCAGGTGCGGTTACGGATTGATTACCCCGGTTCCAGGAGATCCGCCAGACGATCGGGGACGGCTCGCCGGTGGCGGCGAGTCAATTCCCCCTGGCGGCGAATCGATTTCCCCGAGCGGCGAACCGATTCCCCCTGGCGGCCAGCCAATTATCCTCAGCGGCGAGTCAATTTCCCCTGGCGGCGAACCGATTATCCCGAGCGGTGAGTCGATTATCCTGAGCGGCGAACCAATTTCCCCTGGCGGCGAGTCGATTATCCCGAGCGGCGAACCAATTTCCCCTGGCGGCGAGTCAATTATCCCGAGCGGTGAATCGATTTCCCCTGGCGGCGAGCCGACTATCCTCAGCGGCGAACCGATTCCCCCGAGCGGCGAGTCGATTGTCCCTGGCGGCGAACCGGTTTTCCTCAGCGGCGAGCCGATTATCCCTGGCGGTGGTCGCGGACAAGGTCTCTCGCATCGTCTATGATCCTCTCCGAGCACCTCCTTTCACCGTAGCGTTCCAACTCTCTCGGCGGAGGATCGCATGACTTGCAATGGCTGGCTGAAACCCGTAGCGATCGCAGCGTGCGGATTCTTCGTGGGTGGGCTGGCGGGCGCCTGGGCCTCTGGTTTTTCGGCCACCGATCCGGGTGTGAAGGCGATGGGCCTCGCGGGGGCGGTCGTTGCCCGGGCGGACGATCCCACGGCGGGCTTCTACAATCCCGGCGCCCTGGCCCTGGTCAAGAAGGGGAAGCTCACCGCCGGGCTCGCCGGCGTGTTCCAGAATGAATCGCACTACCAGGGGCTAGCTCCGGGCATCGGCGCCGGCACGGCGTCCCAGCAGGACCGCTTCTTTCAGATCCCCCCCAGCGTCTTCGCCGCCCTGCCGCTGGGTGCGAAGGTGAAGATGGGACTCGGGGTCTACACTCCGTTCGCGTTGCGGACCAGTTGGGCCGATCCCGACAACTTCGCCGGCCGTTTTCTCACCACCCGATCGCAGCTCCAGACCTACGACGTCAACGGCAACCTCGCCTGGCAGCCTGCGCCCTGGTTCGGTATCGGCGGCGGGGTCGTCTACCGCAGCTCGAAGCTCTCGATGGGCCGGCGGTTGAGCGGCTTCGAGCCGGGCCTGGGGTTCCGCGACGTGGGGAGCTTCGCCATCGACTCCGGCTGGAACACGGGCGTCGGCTGGGACGCCGGCTTCCTGCTCAAGGGCGGCGAGACGGTGGCCCTCGGCGGCTCCTACCGCAGCCCCATCACCGTCAACTACGGCGGCGCCGGCCGGCTCACCCAGATTTCCACCGGCAACGATCAGCTCGACGCCCTGAACCGCGCCTCGCTGCCGTATGGCATCGACCTGCCCATCCAATCCAGCATCGGCTTCCCCGCCACCGCCACGGTGGGGCTCGGCTTCGCGCCCTTCCCCGGCATGTGGGTCGAGACGGACGTCACCCAGACGGCGTGGAGCCGCTTCAAGGGGCTGGACGTGATCTTCACCTCTCAGCCCTCGTTCAGCCGCACGGTGCAAGGTCCATGGGAGGACGCCCTTTCCTACCGGCTGGGAATCGAGCTCGAGATGGCCGGCGGGATCAAGCTGCGGGGCGGCTATGCCCTGGAGAAGACGCCGCAGCCGGACGCGAGTCTCGCGCCCTTTTTCCCCGACGCCCAGCGCAATGTGATCAGCGCCGGCTTCGGCCGCGATTGGCTGGACGTGGGCTTCCAGTTCATTTCACCATCCTCACGGACCACTCTCGTCAACTCCGACGCGCTGAACGGCACCTACACCGGCAATACCTACGTGCTGGGAATCTCGATCACCAAGAAGTAAGGTCAGGATCCCGCGGGCCGGACGATGGCCGCCATTCCCTCGCGCCGCCGGAAGTCCAGGGCGGCGCGCGTCGCCTCGTCGAGATCAGCGTACCGGCCGATGCGCACCGTCTTGAGAACCATGCGGCCGTGCTGCTCCACCACGTAGGGCTCGTAGCCGCGGACCTTGAGGTCGTGCACCACCCGGGCGGAGTTGCCGGCCTCGCGGAAGGCGCCGACCTGGAGGGAGAAGACGGCGGGCCTTGCCCCCGGCTCGCGCGACGCCGAAGGGTCCTGCCTGGCGGGCTCCATCACTGACGCAGGCGAGGGTTCAGTAGCAGCCCGCTGCTCGACCGGCTGAGGCTCCGGGGATTCCTGAGGGCTTGGCGCGGGTTGTGGCTCGATTCCGGGAGCCGCCGGCTCTTCCCGGGTGGGCGTCGCCGGAGCCACGGCCGGTGGACAGGGCTGGGAGGCTGGTAAAGCGGCGGGCCGCGGCTCGGAGGGCGGCGCGAACTCCGTGCTGCTCTCGGCAGGCAGCCCCCACTGCACGCCCAGCAGGACGCCGCCGAAGAAGAGCATGCCGCCGGCCACGATCATGCCGACGACCAGCAGCACCAGGGATTTCTTGTCGAACAGGAAGTTGTACATGGCATCACCTCGGTGTGGCGGCGGCTAGGGGATCATTACGGTGGCCTGACCAGGGTTGACCACCTGGATCACTCCGCCCCAGTTGCACATCAGCTTGGAAGAGTCGTTGAGAGCCGGCATGTTGCCGACGAGCACGGTGGGCGCGCCCACGATCCACGGCGCCGCCGTCACCGGCACGCAGGGCATGGGCGTCAGCACTCCCAGGGCCGCGGCGGTGGCGGCGGCGACTATGGGATTGGATGGCGAGTTGCACATGCCGAACGGCAGGATGTTGACCAGCGGCTTGTTGTCCATGATGTTGGCCGCCGGCACCGCTCCGGCGAGCGTCTTGTTCTGGGGGAGCACCACCAGCGAGCTCGGCGCGACGCCGAAGCTGCACTGCAGCATGGCCCCCATGCAGACGTGAATGCCCATCAGACCCGCCGTTTCTCCGGTGCGCCGGTCAGCCGTTGGAGGAGGGAGGGCGGCTTGACGGCGGGCGGCGCTGGCGCTGAAGGCTTGCCGGCTCGCGGTGTTCCCTGCTCGTCGTACTCAATGGGATCTCCCACGGGCTTGCCTTCCTGAAAGGTGAGCTTCTCCCGCACCTTGCCGTTGGGGTGATAGCGCAGCCGCGGGCCGTGGAGGAGCCCTTGCTCGTAGGTCGCGCGCTCGAGGAGGCGGCCGGCGTCGTCGAAGTCCACCATCTCGCCCTGCAGACGGTCGGCGACGTAGTGGGCGCGCCGCACCTCGTTGCCGCGCGCGCCGAACCATACGGAGTCGCCGTCGAGCTTGCCGTCGCGGTAGTGAGCTTTCATCGTCGTCCGTCCCGCCTCGTCGTAGTTGAGGGTCTCGCCCTCCTGCTTGCCGTTGCGGAAATGGAGGCGTGCGATCACGCGGCCGGCGGCGAGCACCACGCACTCGCCGTCAAGCTTTCCCTGGCGGAACTGGACGCGCTGGCTCAGCCAGCCGTTCTCGTCGTAAACCGCCGTCTCGCCGTCCAGCAAGCCGCCACGGAACTGCGACCGCCGCACGACGCGACCCTCCTCGTCACGCTCGACGCGCTCCTCCAAGTCCGGCATGGATTGGCGATCATAGCCACGATGCAAGCGCTTGGGAAGGGAGAAAGACCCGGTCCTTCGCACTTCCCTTCGACCGGGAGAAGCAAAGACCCTCATCACCCCGACCCTCTTCTCCCGCCCCCTCCCAACCCCCACACCGGGAGAAGAGGGAGACAAGCAAGTAGACGGTTCGCATTGCGTTCCCCCTCTCCCGGTGTGGGGGGTTGGGAGGGGGCGGGAGAGGGGGCCAGGGGGTGAGGGTTTTGGGTGGGGGCGCTGAGGCGGGGGACGCTACTTTCCCTCCTCCCCACCCGGCAACCGCGCCAGCCTCAGAAGGGCATAGACCAAACTGTGGACGAAGAGGCCCGCTTTCTCCTGCTGGCGCAGGCGGCGGATGGTCTCGTCGCCGTCGAAGTGGCCGGAGGCGATCTCGTCGTGGACGCGGCGCAGCAGGGCGGCCGGGGAGGTGGGGTCCTTCCCCTCGGCGGGATCGGGTGGCAGCAGGGCGATTTCGGCGTTCAGCAAGTTGGCGAGGGCGAGGGTGGTGATCCAGGGCGTCTGCATCCACGGCGATCCGGCGTAGAGCTGCGCCTGGGACCGGGCTTTCTCGGCTGTCGCGGGATCAGTGCCGTCGCGACGTAGGCGCAGAACGTCCTGAAGCAGCTCGTCGAGGCGGTGCCGGCGGTCGAGGGCCGCGGGATCGCGGGAGCGGTGTAGCCAGTCCCGCAGCAGGGGCTCGAAACCCTGGAGGGAGGTGGGGAGGTAGCCGTCCTCGCGGCGGGCATCGCGCCGCGCTCTCGCGAGCGCCTCCAGTAGCTCAGCTCGGAGGCGCGCTTCGCGGCGCAGGGGCGCGGCCCGCACCAGCCGCTCCAAGTCGTCGAGCCGTTGCTCGAAGGCTTCGAGGTCGGCGGGACGCTTGCGCAACAGGGTCAGCTCGACGGGTGTACGCCAGGTCACTTCCCCCTGCCGTACCAGTGGGAGCTGCTCGACGAAGGGGAGCGCTTCGTCGACCGGAGCACGGCCGAGCAGGGCCAGCACGGCCTCGCGATCGCCGCGCACGGCGAGGACTCTCCGCAGCAGCTCCGCGTTTCCCTCGGGCGGCGCTGATGAAGACAATGAAGAGGAAGAAGCCGCCAGACGGTCGAGGGCCGCCGTCAGCGCCGCGAAGTCGGGAATCTCCACCCGCACCAGGCCTTTCAGGTCCGCCAGCAGCGCTTGGCAAGCGTGCTCGACGTCCGGCAGGAAACCGAGACGGGCATAGAGGGACCGCACCTCGCCGTTCTCCGCCAGCAGGCTGGCCAGCTCGGTGGGTCCGTCCCAGGGCTCCTGGGCGGTTAGCGCCCCGGCCGGCCGGCCGGTCCCCCGCCGCCTGGCCAGGATCGTCATCCCCGCCAGGAGCACCAGCAGGACCAGGACGGCGACCGTCAGGGACATCCAGGTCGTCAATTGATTTTCACCAGGCTGCCTTTCAGGGTGAGAATCCCGTCGGCCGAGAGCTCGGCCATCTTCCCCTTCTGCGTGAGCATGGCGCCTTCCACGGAGAAGCTGGCCTGGGCCTTCTGGGTCATCGATGCGCTGGCCTCAAGGGAGACGTTCATGCCCTTCTCGGTCAGACCGCCGGTGGCCTGGACGGTCATGTCGCCGCCGGCCTTGATGGTTACCGCCCCGGTGGCCTCGATCACCAGGTCGCCGGTGACCTTGAGTGTGTAGTTGCCGCCGGTCGTATGGATGAACTTGGCGCCGTTGTCGTGGGTCTCGTCGCCGGTGGCGGTGAGCGCGCGCTTGCCCTTGACCTGGTGGGTCTCGTCTCCCGTCTCCACCTTCACCGTGCGGTTGCCCTTGGCGACGGTCAGCGACTCGTCCTTCTCCTGGATGGTCACCGTGCGGTTGTTCTTGATGGTGACCGTCTCGTCGTTGTCGACCGCCACGTTGTGGTCCTTCTGAGCGTGCAGGTAGACCTCTTCCTCCCCCTTCTTGTCCTCGAAGCGCAGCTCATTGGAGCCGGCGCCGCCCTTGGAGGTGTTGCTCTTGACGGTGCTCCGGGTGGCCTGGGCCGGCAGCTCGTAGGGCACCGTCTGCTCGGCGTTGTAGACGCCGCCGGTGACGAGGGGCCGGTCCGGATCGCCTTCGAGGAAGCTCACCACCACTTCCTGGCCGACGCGGGGGATGAAGATCTGCCCCCAGGCCTTGCCCGCCCAACCCTGCGCCACCCGCACCCAGCAGGAGCTGTTCTCGTCTTTCGTCCCCACCTGATCCCAGTGGAACTGCACCTTGATGCGGCCATACTTGTCGGTATAGATCTCCTCGCCGGATTTGCCCACCACCAGTGCCGTCTGGGTGCCGGGGATGACCGGCCGAGCCGTCGTCCGCTCGGGACGGAAGGGCACGGCGAGCGGGATGGCCTGGAAGCTGTTCGAGTAGCTCTCCAGCGTCGCCGAGTGTGAGACCTCGGTAAGGACGTAGTCGGCATTGGCGTCCGAACGGTAGTGGTCCTTGAGGGTGAACTTATAGCCGGGGACGAAGGCGCGGCAGAAGCCGTCGCCGCGCATCGTCTTGGCAGGCGTCTCCTCCGCCTCGATGCGTAGCTTGGCGCGGGCATCTCCCGCGTCCTTCTTCAGGTAGCCGCCGGGGTACTCGAAGACTCGCCGCTTGGCGCCATCGGTAGCCACCGTGCTGTCGACGCTGGCGATGAGGTCCGTGGATGGAGTTTCGAAGCTGAAGTCGTCGAGGGCGAACTTGCCGGAGATCACTTTCTGCTCGATCTCGCAGCGGGTCAGCACGTTCTGCTGCTCCCAGTTTTCCGAGGTCCCGAGCTGCACCGTGGCGCCGCCGGAGCAGGCCGCGGCGGCGCCCGAATCGTCGGCCAGCACCAGGGTGTGGGTGCCGTCGGCGTGCTCGAAGTAGTAAAAGATCCCCTCGTCCTCCAGCAGCCGCGAGATGAAGGCGAACGCCGTCTCGTTGTACTGCACGCAGTACTCGCGGGAGGAGTAGGTCTTGGTCAGGCTGTCCTTGACGTCGGTGATCCCCATGTCGGTGAGGATCGACTTGACGATCTCGGGCGTCGTCTTGTTCTGGAAGATCTTGCAGTCTGCCGCCAGCGTCAGCAGCCACAGCGTGGGGACCAACTCCGCGTGGTAGGCCGCGAAGCGGTCCGCGCCCCTGGCCTGGACGAACCGCCCGACGATGCCGTTGATGAAGCGCTGCGTGCCGTCCGCGAGCGCGACGGTCACCGTGGCGCTCTTGCCGACCACTTTGGAGAAGTCGAGGTCCCGCGTCTCCGACTCCATCTGCAGGCTGAAGCGAAACAGCCCGGAGATCCGCTCCTCGCCCTGGAAAGCGCGGAGCAGGAGCTTGTCCTTGCCCAAAGGAGTGGAGACGGCGATCGAGGCGGTGTCCTGCGTATAGGGCATGGAGCTCGCAAGGCGTCGGAGGTCTCCGTGGATCTTAGCAGCGGCAACCTCTTTCTACTCGCGCGACCGCTCACTCCGCCAGCGGGGTCTGCTTCCGTTTCGAAGTCTTCCCCGCGCGGGCCTTGCGGAACCACTGCCGCGGGTCCTCGGTAAAAGCGTGGTAGCGGTCCTCGGGCATGCCCGACTGCGTTTGGTTCCGGCGCGACATGTAGTGGCCCGTCTTGTCGTTGTGGCCGACGATGGTGCCGTTCACGATACCCACTTCTCCCGCGGCCAGAACGGTCCTCTTCCCCCGCTGACCCTCGGGGCTGCCAGCGGCGATGGTGGGATGGCTGTCGCCGCGCACATAGACGTCCGGCCGCGGCGAGACGAAGGTGCGGCCGGTGCTCGCCAGGCGGACGTAGCCGGCGTACATCGTGCCCGCCGGGTGGGAGCGGCCGGTCTTGACGTCCTCGACGGAGCAACCGGCGCCGCCTTCGCCACAGGAAAGGAGATAGACGGGCCAGCGAGGGGGCGGAGGCGGCGTGGTCGGGGTCTTGCGGTCGTCGTAGACCACCCAGCCGGTGAACTTCTCCTGGCCGGCGGCGGCCTCCTGACGTTGCACGGTGGCTGCAGGAGGCGCCGGCCGCGGCGCCGCCTGAACCGGCAGTGCCTGGCAGCGTTGAATCGCCGCGTGCACGTGAGGAGCCTGGGGCCGGGGAGCTGCTACGGAATGAGGCTGAACCGGCGCCGGTCGCGGAGGCGCCAACGGCGACGGACGGCGTATCGGCGGGACAGGTTTCCGGTTCATGGAGCTTATCAATAAGGATACGTCATCGCGGTGTCGCCCTCATCACCCCGGCCCTCTTCTCCCAGCCTCCCCCCCGTCCGCCGGGAGAAGAGGGAGCGGTTTGACGAGCTGGCGAGTGGCGACGCCAGGCTTCACCGCTCCCCCCGCCACTCCTTGCCCTGCAGCACCACCTGCGAATCGTCCGCCGCGAAGTCGCCGGTCTTCAGCCATGCCGACCAGCCGAGGCGCGGCCCGAAGCCCAGGCGGCAGGGGGGGACCTGGGTCGATTGGAGGGTGAGGCGGACATCGAAGTCCGTGCCCTCGTCGACGTAGTAGCGCACCAGTCCTACCAGGCCGCGAAAGCCGCGGCCGGTGGGGAGGAAATCGAAGAACTGCGGCAGCGTCAAAGGACCGAGACGGAGCTCGATCTTCCCCTGCTGATCCCAGACGCGGGAGCCGAGCGAGGCGTCGCGGCCCAGCGCCTGGTTGCGGCCGGAGAGACCCAGGGCCGTGCGCTGGTCCGGCTCGATCTCCAGCCAGCGGCCCACGAACTGGCGAACGGCGACGGGCACGGCGAAGTAGGCGGCAAGCAGTGCCACCAGGCCGGAGGCCGAGCGCGGCTGGTTGACCAGGACACCCGCGAACGGCAGCAGCGCGCGGTCGGGAAAACCGCCCCGCTCCCGCAGGGACGGCATACCCAACCCCAAGAAAGCGAAGAGGGGCTCGGCCAAGGGTCCATCCCCCGGCCGCTCGAAAGCGAAGTAGGGCCGCAGTTGGCGGCGCGCCCGATAGAGCAGCGAGACCAGGCGGTGGTTGAAGATGTCGAGGAAGTCGCCGAAGGCCTCATCCTTCAGCCACCGCCGGTCCAGCAGCAGCTCGGTGAACGGGTGCGGCAGGGGACCGAGAGCGCCCGCGAGCCCCATGAAGTTGACGGTCATGGTGGCGGGCTCGCCTTTTTTCGGCGGCGGCGCGATGCGGTCGACGTCCGAAGCTGGAAAATCGAAGGAGACGCGGGAGCGGAAGCGCACGGCCTCTTTCTCCGGCTCCGAGCGCTCCCCCACCGAGCAGTGCGCGGGCACCTCTTCGGCGTCGATGCGCTCGCCTACCGACACCCGCCCGACGTGGCGCTCCAGCAGGCGGACGGCCTGGAAGAAGTCGAAGCGCCGGCCTTCGGTGAAGAGGCGCTCTTCTACAGAACGTTCTGCTCGCCGGCGATGGGAGGCCATCGTTTCCACTCCTGGTCCGGCTGGCGGCTGCGGCGCACCACCAGCTCGGTGAACGAGTTGAGCGAGACGTAGAGGGCGAAGAAGCGGTGCAAAACGGTGGCGAAGAGGGTGGCGCTGGCGCCCACGAAGGCGTTCTCATCCAGAACGAGAGTGACCTCGGTGCCGCGGCAGAAGCCCCGCCACGGATTCTCGCCCATGCGGCGCACCACCTTGCGGGTGCTCATTCCCACGATCCCATCGATCTGGCGCTCGATGGTGGGGCGGTCCGAGAAGGCATAGAGGCGTAACATTTCGCGCAGGGCCAGGAGGCTCGGCGACGCCGGTTCGCCCGGACGGCTCTCACCGGCATCGAAGGAGAGGTAGTTGACCGAGAGATGGGAGATCAGCCGCCAGAGGGTGGCGCCGTCGGTGGGCGGCGAGAGCTGCGGCGTCGGCTTGCCGAGGCAGACGATGCGGGCGGGCACGGCGCGGTCGCAATGCAATGGGTAACCGGCCCACAACCGCTCGGCGAGCCGGCGGTTGGTGCACAGGGTTTGGGCGTAGATCGTCGCGACGGCTGGGGTGGTGAGCTCGAAGTCGAGGTCGAGCAGGGAGAGCACGACGTCGGAGCCGAGGGAGTCCTGGCGCGTGCTGGGCCGCCGCCGGGCATGCCAGAAGGCGCGATGCTCCGGCTCCTGCAGACCGTGGTGGAAAGAGTAGTAGGGCTCATAGACGCGGGCGGCGGAAGAGGCTGCCGTGGGATCGGGCACCGAGCTGACGCTGAGGATCGAGTGGATCTCTGTGTGGTGCTCGTGGCGCACGTCGGGAATGAGCACGTACTCGGTCTTCCGGTGATCGAGGCGGATGGGCTCCGTCGTCTTGGTAAAGAGATTGATGATAGGTGTGCAGCCGAGGGCGAAGGTTGAAGCCTGGACATAGAGCACCCGCCGCGGATCGAGATCGAGGGGGATGAGCAAGTCGAAACGGCGGTTGGAGCGATGGGCGTCGAGGCCCACGACGTCGACGAACAGGAACTGCGCCGGAAAGGTGAAGTACTCCTGCAGCAGCCGGAAGGCGGCGTGCGCCTGGGGCACCTGCGGCAGCACTCCCTCGCCAGGGCCGAAACCCACGGGGCACAGGGCGTCGCGGAGCACGATGCGCTCCGGGCCTCCTTCGGGCGCCAGGTACAGGGTGCGGGCGCCGTGGAGAAGGTCGAGCAGCCGACCGGAGAGGATGGGCTCGGCGTTGAGGAAAAAGCGCAGGCGGTCGAAACCCTCGAGCGCCGCCAGCGAAACGCCCTGGAACGCCTCGATGCGCAGCCGCAGCAGGCTGCGGGGCGGCCCGGGAAGCTCGAAGTCGACGGTGGAGAGGAGCTCGGCGCCGGTAACCTCCAGGGGCCACAGGGTGAGGGGGTAGCAGGTGCGGAAACGGCAGACGGTCTCGTCGTCGACCTGAGCGAAGACGGGAGTCTCACGCGGCACCTCGAAGGCGCCGGTCAGTCCGCCGTCGCGGTCGGCCTCGAAACGGGCGATGGCCATCGAGGGGACGGGGTCGAGATAGTGGGGATAGAGGACGTTGAGCAGCTCGGTGGCGATCTCGGGATATTGCCGGTCGATGTTGTACTGGACGCGGCCGGTGAGGAAAGCGAAACCCTCCAGCAGACGCTCGACGTGGGGATCGGGCGACGGGTGGGAGCCCAGCTCGAGGTGACTCGCCACCTGCGGGTGCTGGCCGGCGAAAGCCGCTCCCATCTTGCGCAGATAGGTCAGCTCCTTGGCGTAGTAGCGCAGCAGCTCGTCCTGGTCCGCGGTGCTCATCGCAGGGTCGCCATCCCCCGCTTGACGTCGAAGGCGACCGGGAACTCGATGAGCTCGCGGAAAGCGCCCGAGTCGAGCACGGCGGCGATCGACAGCCACAGCGCCCGCCCGCTCTCCGCCTCCACCGTCACCCGCACCTCCGAGAGGCGCGGCTCGAACGCCTGCACGGCACGGGTGACCACCGCTTCGAGCCGCCGGTGGTCGCCCTGGTTGGCCGGCGAGAAGGCTGAAAGGTCGGGGATGCCGTACTCCGTCACCGTCAGCTCCTCGGCCAGGTAGCGCGCCACGGTCAGGCCGCAGCGCGTGTTGAAGATGCGGGCGAGCTCGCGGCACAGCGACTCCCGGAGGCCGGCGCGGTCGAGCCCCCGGGGCGGCGGCGCGCCGTCCCGGGGGTGGCTGAGGCGGTCGAACAGCGGCACCGGGGCCAGGGCCCCGGAGGTTTCCGCCGTCACCCTAGGAGACCTTTCGCGTCGTCAGGTCGTGCTGGATGGGAATCTGGTCGCCGGGTTTGCCGTCCGCCTCCTTCTGCGGTTTATAGGTATATTTGACGATGCCGTAGTCGAGCGACACGTTCTCCACCGGCACGTCGCCGGCGCCGCCGGAGACGCTGTAGTTGGAGATGATGACCCCCGTCATCTCGACCTTCAGGTACTCCACCGGTTTGTTCTCGGCGCTGCCGTCGGCGCGGTAGCAGGTGATGATGGCGCTCTTGATCTGCTCGCCCGTCCAGCAGCGCTTGAGGATGGGGGCGGTGGCCTTGTCGATGTATTTCGTAAAGGTGAAGTTCGAGTGCTGCGCCTGCTCCACGGCGCTGCCCTGGGAGCTGCGGGTCGTGGAGGTCGGCTGGGTGAAGCCATGGTTCCAGGACATGATCTCGATCTCTTTCTCATGCCCGGCCGCGGTGCACTCGCCCTCGATGCCGTCCAGCTTGAGGTAGGCGTTGATGGCCATGGTTCGATTCGTCTCCTCTCAATAAGATCGGTTGCAGGCTTAGGCGGCCGGCGGTGGTAGCGACGCCACCAGGCGGATCGAGGTGGTCAGCTCTTCGAGCTGGAAGTGAGGGCGCAGGAAGGCGACGGCCTTGAAAGCCCCGGGCTTGCCGGGCACGTCGGTGACGTCGACGCGGGCCTCGCGCAGCGGATACTGGGCCTTCAGGTCCTGTCCCGCGTCGTCGCGTCCCAGCACGTAATTGCCGATCCAGCGATTCAGGTACCCGGCGAGGGTGGCCGAGGTGTAGAAGCTGCCGACCTTCTCGCGCACGATGGCCTTGAGGTAGTGAGCGAAGCGGGAAGCGGCGAGGATGTAGGGCAGCATGGCGGAGATGCGGGCGTTGGAGTTGGCGTCCGGGATGTCGTAATCGGTCTTCGGCTTCTGCGTCATCTGGCCGCCGAAGAAGGCGGCATAGTCCGTCCCCTTGCAGTAGCAGAGGGCGATGAAGCCCAGGGTGTCCAGCTCCTTCTCCCGCCGGTCGGTGATGACGACCTCGGTGGGGCACTTGGCGACGACGTGGCCGGCGTCGGTCTTGAAGGTGGGGACGGGCAGGCCTTCCACCAGGCCGCCGCCCTCGAAGCCGCGGATGGCGGCGCACCATTTGTAGAGGGCGAAGGCGTGGGTGATGCGCTCGGCGAGGGCCCAGGCAGCATTACCCCACAGGTAGTGCTCGGGGGGGGCCGTCTCCACGACCTCGTCGAAGGGAAAGCCCTTGATGGGGGCATTCTCATGGTGATAGGGGAGACGCAGCAGGAAGCGCGGCAGGGCGAGGGCCACGTAGCGCGAGTCCTCGGTGTCCCGGTAGGAGTTCCACGGGATCATCTCGGAGCTCTCGAAGATCTTCGACAGATCCCGGGGCTCGCCGAGCTGGGCGAAGCTGTCCCAGTCGAAGAGCTTGGACGAGGCCCCGGTGACCATGGGGGCGTGGGCGCTGGCTGCCACTTTGGACAGATTTTCGAGCAGCGTCACGTCGGGCTTGCTGCGGTCGAAGTAGTAATCGCCCACCAGCAGGCTGAAGGGGTAGCCGCCGAAGGTGCCGTACTCCTCCTCGTAGATCTTCTTGAACAGGGCGCTCTGGTCCTTGTCGGCGGCCTTCTCGAAGTCGTCGCTCAGCTCGTCCTTGGTGACGTTCAGAACTTTGAGCTTGAGCAGCGGTCCGGTTTCGGTCTTCATCACCAGGTGGCGCAGGCCCCGCCAGGTGGCCTCCATCTTCTGGAAAGCATCGCTGTGGAGGATCTCGTTGGACTGAGCGGTGAGCAGCTTGTCCACCCGGCCGATGCAGGCCTGAAGGGCGCCCGCGGGGTTCTTGGCCAGATCGTTCTCGTGCAGCCGGCCGCCCAGCTCCAGGACGAACTGCCGCACCATGTTGTAGGCCCGGGCCTTCTGCTTGTCCTCGCGCACCAGCCGGTTGTCGCTCTTCGCCAGCACGGCGAGGACTGGTTTGTTGTCGGCCGTCTCGGCCGGTGCGGGGGGGGCGGTGCCGTCCGCGGCCGGCTCCTCGGGCGCGGCAAGGGGAAGCTTGAGCTTGTCCCTTTTAGCGGCCAGCTGAGCGAGATCGGCAGCGAGCACGTCGTTGCCATCCACCTTGGCCAGCAGGTCCACCAGCAGCTGCCGCGCCGAGTACAGATCGCACAGCTCCTTGAACTTGCCCGAGGCTTGGTCGTCTTTCTTGCGCAGAGTCTCGATGACCCGGTCGGGCTTGAAGTCATCGAATTGGCTGAAGCTTATTTCCACCGCGGTCTTGGGAGCCTGGAGCGGCGAGGCGGGGGGCGAGGCGACCTGCGACGGCGGGGCCAGCAGGTTGGTGACCGAGACCGAGACGGTGGGGAGGCACAGCTTCAGCACTTCGTCGAAGTTGTCGCGATCGATCTCGATGAACTTGCGGTCCTTGAGCTTTGTCGGATTCCTGGCGCCGCCCTGCAAGCTGCTGCCTGTAAGATCGGCGAGGACGCCCACCACGAAGGGAAGCTCCTTCAAGCGAATGGCGCCATAGGTCTCGACGTCGTAGGTGATCTGTACCCGCGGCGGCCGGTTGCGCCCGATCCATTTTTGGATGCTCTCGTTCTCAGCCATCTCCGTTCTCCTTTCAAAAGTCGGCCGGTAGGGAACGGCCTACAACCTGTCGTGGATGCCCAGCAGGTCGTAGACCGTCCGGATGTCGGAGTCGTTGCGAATCAGCTCGCGCAGCAGCTCGGTGAGCGTCATGCTCCCCCAGGCCACGGCGCGCTTGACCAGGTAGGGCGCCGGGCTGTGGGGCTCGGTGCGCTGCAGGTAGTCGGCGGCCTCGGAGAGGCGGCGATAGGCCTCGGCGCGGCTGCGGATGGGTCCGCCGGAGTAGAGAGGGGGCTCGTCGTCGTCGTCGCCGGCCTCGCCCGCGAAACCGTAGCGGTCCTCGGCCTCGCCGGTGGGCTCGGCGATCTCCTCGCCCGCCTCCCGCCGCTCGTCGAGCACCCGGTCGGCGAAGTGCTGGAGGGCGTAGAGCGCGTCGCCCAGCCTTTGCAGGCTGGGCGCCTCCTTGCCGGCCAGGTGGTCGAGCAGGGTGGCCAGGGAATCGGTGGCCTCCAGCGCCGCCCGCGCCTCGGCGGCGAGGGCGACGTAGAAGGGCGTCGGAGTGAGGGAGACGCTGATCAGGAACTTGTCCAGAGTCGGCTTGCCCTCGTTGTCGGCCGGCGCTGCCTTGGGATTGGCCTTCTGCAGCTTGTCGAGGTGGCGGGCCATCACCAGGTCGAGCGAGTCGTAAGCCGGCGCCTCCTCGCTCTCGGGGCGGGTGACCGCAACGCGCTGAAGAGCCGTGGCGCCGTGCTCGTTGAGCCAATGGAGGGGCGGCATGCGGTACTCCAGGTCGCCGTCCCTGGGCTGCGGGTGCACGCTCTCCCAGAAGCTCTCACACAGGCCGGCGACGAGCGCGAGCCCGCGCAGCGTGCCGGTCAAGCCGTCGCTGCGGGTCCAGGCCTCCAGCAGCCAGGCGGCGACCTGCAGATCCTTGCCGCGCGTCTCCAGGGCCTCCAGGCAGAGGCGCTCCACCTCCCGCCAGTCGGCACGCTTGAGCGCCGTCTGCCAGACCCCCTGGGGAAGCTCGGGATCGTCCTCGCGCCGCGCCGCCTCCACGGCGTCGTAGAGGCCCGAGTAGCGCAGCGGCTCGCCGGCCGGCGCGTCGGCTGAGATGGGGGTCAGCAGCGTCTCGAGATCCACGGCCGGCCGCGACGCCGGCACGTCGATGCGCGGTGGGTTCATGGTCTGCCTCCTGCCGGCCTGGTATTGCCCGCGGCGGCCGCGGTCCAGCGCGGCGCCTCCACGGGGAAGGCAGGCACCTCGAGGTTGGGAGCGACGACCGGCGGCTGGTCCTTGGCGGCTTTGTCGGCGCGCTGCGGCGGCCGCACGGTGAGGCCCAGGTAGACCCGCGCCGGCGGCTGCGGCTCGGCCGGCGGCTCGCCCTTGGTGCTCACGGCGAAGCGCAGGAGCTGCACGGCTGGATCGGCGCCGGCGGCGGTGATGCCGAAGCCGCGCAGCAGGGCGAGCAGCGACCAGCGCTCGGAGCGTTCGATGACGGCGGTGCGCCCCTCCACGCGGACCCCCGGGCTGTCCACCGGCACGACCGGCGAGTCCTGGGCCCACTGCAGCTCCAGGCGCAGGGGGTTGCCGGCCTGCCAAGGCAGCACGGCGCGAGCGCCGGCCCCGGGGTGCGAAACGGCCAGGGCGTCGCCGCTGGCGATGGACCAGCGCAGGATGCGGTCGCCGCCGCTCTCCTCCTTCCGGTTCTCGCGGAAACGGACTTCGATGTCGAACGCGGGAACCGGCGCCCGCAACGGATCGTCGAGGAAGGCGGCGAAGAAGGTGCGGACGTCGCCCATACCGGTCACGAAATCGCTGACGGCGGGCGCCAGGTCCGCGGCGAGGACCACCGGCGCGTAGGCGTCGTAGAGCCGGAAGAAGTCCCGCAGGTCGCCGGGATCGGCTTCGTCGGCCGGCCGGCCGGGCAGGCCCTTGGAGAACGGGAACTTGCCGGCCAGGCGCTGGTTGAAGAAGCTCTCGAGCTTGCGATACTCCGCCACCGCCTGGCCGCCGACGAGGACGGCGCAGCGGTCCGACATCTTCCGGCGCAGGTCCGCCCGCCGCTCCTGGAAGAAGTCGGCCACGGGCTCGGCGAGCATTCGCGCGGTGATGCGGTCGGTGCAGTTGGCAGGCTCAACCTGACTCAGATCCTTGAGGATGAGCTCCTCCAGGGCGCTCACCGAGTTGCCCGGCTCCTTGGCGGCGTTTCGGCGTAGCTGGTCGGCGAGGGCCGTCCAGCGCTTGAGCTGGCCGCGCAGGCCCGGCGAGGTGGGCAGGCCGCGGCCCACGGCCTGGATCACCGGCTCGACATAGCGGGTCGAGAGGTCGGCGAGGGCGCTGCGCTGAGTCGCCAGGTAATCTTTCAGCTCCCCTTCGTCACGGGCGTTGAAGGCTTCCAGGGCGGCGCCCCGCGCTCCGTTCCACCACTCGAAGCCCTTCCCCTTCGGGGTATAGGGAGCGAGGAGCAGGAGCAGACGGTCGGCGTCGGCCAGGATGCCCTGGCCCTGGGCGGCGAAGGCGGCGGTCACCGACTGCTGGTCGCCGCCGCGCCCGAGCTTGGCGAAACTGCCGGACAGCTCGGTGAGCGAGGGCGCGGCGGCCTGGAAGTTGGCGACCTCGACCTCGAGTGCCTGCTCCATCGCCAGCGGCGAAGAGCCCTCCGGCTCGCCGGCCGGGCGCCGGGCCTCCACGACCTCTTTCATCATGCGGGCGCCGAGCTGGCCCCAAGCCGCCTTTCTAAGCGAGGCTTGCAGGTCGGGAGAAAAAGGCGCCAGGATCTTGTCGAGCGACTCCTGCTGGGGCTTATAGAGACCCGCGGCCTGCTGCAGGCGCTGGGCGTCCCAAATGACGTGCGGGAGGGGTGCCAGCCCGGCGGCGGCGGCCGCGTCGCCCCCTGCGATCATCCCCTTGGTGACCAGGCCGTTCAGGGCGGACTCGAGACTCTTTGCCGGGTCGGAGAGGGCCAGGGCCTTGGTCTTTGGATCGGTCTGCAGCAGGGGGCCGGTGGATACGGTCTCCATCCCCAGCAGCCGTTGCCGCAGCTGGCGGAACCGGTCGGCGCCCCATTTGCGGACGTCATCGGCTGCTTCGGGACCCAGGTATTCGCTGCGGCCGATGCCGTCGAGCAGCTGGTGGTAGTGCGTCCCGAGGACCAGCTCCTCCCGTGAGAGCCAGGCGAGAGCGGGCTCGGTGAGGTCGCCGCCGGCCCATAGCAGGTGGTTGCGCAGCTCCTCGAGGCTCTGGGCGAGGAGGCCGGGACTGTGGCCGGCGTCCGGCGCGGTCACCTCCTCCAATAAGGAGCGGACGCGATCCAGCTCGATGGCGACGGGGTTTTGCGCGAAGAGGCGGGCAAAAAGCCAATCTGACAGGGACTTGGCCCCGTCGACGGCATAGGGCTGGCCGTCCGCCGGCTTGATTCGGTCGTAGACGTTGGGCACGGCAAGAGCTCCGCGGTAGAGCCCGCTGGTCTCGAAGATCTTGTGCGGTATCCGCTTCAGGAACAGGTAGTTGACGACGGCGTCCAGGTCCTCGAGGCTGCGAGTCTCTTTCAGGCCGTTGTAGCGCTTGACGTTGGTCTCCAGCGTCTGGAGGCCGGTGACGAAGTCCCGCAACCGGGTGTACTCCCGCAGATTCTCCAGCTCCATCACGGGTTGCCGTGCCTGCCGCGTCGCCGGTTCCAACTCGGCTGGAGCGGCGCCGGCAGGCAGCTCACCGCCGGCGGCCGGCGACGGCGTGATCTCCAGGGAAGCGTGGGCAGGACCGGAGCGCGGCGACGGTTGCGCAGGCCGGGAGATACCGGCGTCGGCCAGAAGGCCGTCGAACTTGCGCTCCAGCTCCTGCTGCAGGGTGGTGAAGATGACCACCCGGTAGGTGGTGGCGAAGGCCTTCTGCAGCTGGTCGTTGAAACCGCGGAACCAGGAGTCGAACCAGGAGTCGGGTACGAAGACCGAGCCGAACCAGTCGCCGTTGACCTGCGCCAAGCTGTCGAGGACCTCGAACAGCCGGGCCTGTTGGAAACCGCGGTCGGCCGTGCCCTGCAGGCGTTGCTGGCCGACCTCGCGGATGTTGCGCTCCGCCACGACGAAGAACTCCGAGAGGTTCTGTGCACGGGCCTGTAGGTGATGATAGGCCCACCACAGTCCCAGGGTGGCGACGACGGCGAGGGCGGCCACGGCGGCCTGCAGACGCCGAAGGCGTCGGGTGCTCCGCGTCAGCGCCCGCGAGCCCGGCCGCGCGAGCTCGCGCTCCGGGAAGACCTTGCGTTCGAAAACGTCGCGGGCGAAGACGGTGGCCACCGGCGGCGGGGCGTCGAAGACAAGCCCGCCGCGCGCCGGAGCGGTGGTTTCCATCTCGCCGCAGAAGTAGATGCCGCGGCAGGGTAGGAGCTCGTGATAGGAGCTGCTGCGGAAGAGCTGACCGAGGGTGGTACGCAGCCCTTCGCGCAGCCTTTCCATCTCCTCGGGGAAGCAGAACACGCCGTCTGGATCTTCCACCACCGGCTGCTCGCCGAAGGCGTCCACCTGGGCGCCGTGGAGCCCGGCGCTGAGGGCGCCGAAGGCCTCGTCCACCCACTCGGGGCGGAAAGTGGTCTCCAGGGCGTAGGGGTTGGACCACCCCATGATGCCGCCATGTAGAGTCTCAGGCACTTCGGAGACGAAGGCGGCAAAGCCCGGGATCTGCTGGCAGCCGGTGACCAGGACGTAGACGGGAAAGACCATCCCGGTCTGCTCCTGGGCCTCGCGCAGCCGGTGGTAGAGGGCATCGCCTTTCTCGGTCGCCCGCGAGCGGATCAGCCCCTCGTCGGCGAGCGGCCCGATCAGCTCGGCGCAGGGAAGGGCGAGGACGACGCCGTCGAACGGGCGCTCCGGCCGCTTCTCGCGCAGCAGGCCCAGGAAGTGGCGCCAGGCGCCGGCATCGGATCTGCCGTCGGCGCGCAGCACGCAGTCGCCGGCCAGGTCGAGCACGACGCCGTGCTCGAAGAACCAGAACACGCATCCCTCCCCGGTTTCGGCGGAGGAGTGCTCCGGCGCCCCCAAGGGGAGGGCAAGGCCGGCGCCGGTGAGGGTGCGACCCTTGGCCGCCGCGGCTTCGCCGAGGAGCAGAAACCAGGGGACACGGTAGAGGCCGCCGGGCCCGAGACGGCGGCGGATGGTCTGGCGGGCGCCTTGGAAGGCGGCGGAGATCCGCGGCTGCAGGCCGGAATCGCGGAAGTCCACCACCACCTCTCCCGGCGGGAGCGCCCCGCCTTCTCCCGCCACCGGCGCCGGCACCCGCCGTTTGCGTACCAGCAGCACCAGTCCCAGCACGACGAGCGCCACCAGCACCGCCAAGATGGTTAGGGTGAGGGGGAGGTTGCGGGTGAAGGCGGCCAGCACGTCCAGGTTCTCCGGGCGTTAACGAACTTTGTTGATGGCTTGAATGTGATTCGTCGGGTCCTTCACGACCTGCCGCCAGACATAGTGCTGGGCCACCAGCCAGGCGAACAGCAGCAGCAGCCCGGCCACGATCCAGGGGCGGGTGCGCGATAGCCGCCGGCTCTCCCCCGCCGCTTCGATGGTGCTGGCATAAGCCTCGGGAAACAGGGAGTGGGCCGGGCGGGGCGAGCCGGCGTCACGATGGGTGATGAAGGTGTAGAGCTGGCGCCGGAACGCCGTGATCTGAGGCTCACCCGCGGGACCGCGCAGCTGGCCGCGGAAGCCGAGCCCCAGGGCCATGAGCATGACCTTGGCGAGGTCGACGTCCACCGGGTCGCGGGTGCGCAGGATGGCGGCGAGCTGGCGGAAGACCTCCTCGCCGGCCTTGTAGGAGTCGAACAGGCGGTGCTCCAGCAGGTCCGAGCGCCAGGCGTCGTGGCCCGGCCAGTCGAGGTAGAGGAAGATCTCGTCGGCCAGCGCCGCCATCACGTACTGCGCTCGGCGGTACATCTCCGCGGCGTAGTCGCCGCCGGCCCGGCGGACCTCGGCTTCCTGGCGGTTCAGCAGGCCGAGAAGCGACTCGACGACGGTGACCGGCGGCGTGGACGTTGCGGCCATCGTGCCGGACGGGTCGGGCGCCATTCCGGCGAGTCCCTGATTCTCCTTCACCACCCGCCGCTTCCAGCGCACCACCTCTTCATAGAACTCGCGAAACCGGACGAGCAGGAACGATTCGCCGCCGCCGAAGATCGCGGCCTGGCCCGCGGCGGCGGTCATCGCCGCACCTTCACATAGAGGATCACCTCGACGACCCGCGGAGCGTCGCTGCGGTCGCCGACGTTCCAGACCTGAAGCACCTCGTCCGGATGGATGAGGTCCCCGTCGAGCTGTAGAGAGAAGAGCAGCACACCGATCGGTGGCACCAGCTCGCCGTCGCGCTCGATCCGCTGCCTGCGGGCGCCCAGGATGCGCTGGTCGCGCATCTCGCGCATGCGATCTTTGGCGCCGATCAGGCTCTGTCCCACCCACGCCTCGACCTCGCCTTCGGACATCCCTTCCCGGCCACGCACGCCGAGCACCAGGGGAAGGTCGCGCCAGTTCTCGTCGAACTGCAGGTTGTAGGCCCCGCTCTCCCAATAGAAACGGAACGGTGCGTGCGACTCGCTGATCCCCTCGGCCACGGCACGCAGGATGAATTCGCGCACGCGGGCAAAGCTGGCCATGGGATCTTTGGCCTCGTAGGGCGGGAACAGCGGCGGCACCAGCGTATGCCCCACCACGGCCACGTGCCCGGCCACCTCGCAGAGGGCAAGGAAGAGATCGTAGGGGTGCGCACGGCCGGTGCCGAGCACGGCTTCGAGAGCGGGAAGGCCCGCGGCCAGGCTGTGGATGAGAAGCCGGGTCTCGAGCACTTGGGACGAGCGCACCACGGTGCGCGGCCGGGCGCGATCCGAGAGCACCTCGGCCTTGCGCCGCAGCCGCTCGATGACCTCGGCGGCGACGCGGCCGAGCGGCGAGTCGGCGGTGACGCGCAACCAGGGAGGCTCGAAAGTCTCGTCGAGGCTCCACTTGCCGTCGCCGAAGCGGACACGGGCGAGCGGCAGAGCAGCGTAGCGCTGCGGCGGCGACTCGCTGACCAGCAGCGTGGCGACCGGCAGCAGGCGTGGAATCGCCACGTCGCCTTCGCCTGACGACTCGTCCACCACCGCGTCCCCTTCCACCGAGCGGTAGCGCGGCATGTCGCCGCGCTGGGGCGAGAGGCCCGGCCGGCGGACGGGCACTGCCACGTGCACGGTGCCCGGCCCCGCCTCCAGCGCCGCGGCATGGGGCGCGAGGTCGACTTCGAGGCGGTTCGCGGCTCCGGGCTCCACGGCCAACACCAAGCCGTCCGGCAGCACGGCCTCGAGAGCGGTGACGCGCAAAATCCCCTGGGTCAACGCCGCGCCGTCGATCTCCAGGCTCACCACCCCCCAAGGGAAAGCGGCGGCGGCGCTCACGCGATAGTGCAGCAGCTCCTCGTGGCGCAGGTCGAGCTGCTGGAAGTGCTGCGGCGCGAGCAGCAGGCCTTCGTGCCAGTCGATGGCGGCGGGGAGGCGGCGGGCGTCGCTCATTTCGCGGGCTCCATGCAAGCGGGCTCGACGCAAAAATCGGTGTCTCGGAGATGGATGACGACGTCCTTATGGGGATCGAGCCGTACCCGGTGCTTGCCTTCCGAAAAATAGTTGGCGAATACCACCGCGCCCCGGGCGCCGGTGCCGAAAGAGACCTTCTTGATCAGCGGCGTCTGCCCCGGCACCAGCTCCCAGTAGCTGGAAACGAAGGCTTTTTCGTCCGGGTGGTCACGCAGCATTTGAGCGCGCTCGCTGAACCACTTCTGGGCGTCGATGCCGAGCAGGTACTCGAGGAGCTTGTCGTCGTAGACCACGAGCAGCTCGACGGGCACCGGGCTGTTCTGGTTGACGTGGTCGTCGACCTGGAGCTGGGCCGTGATCTCGCCGCCGAAGAACGAGCGAGGATTGGCGCTGCAGGCCAGTACGACTGAGAGTATCGGGACGGCAAGAAGGCGGGCTGCGCTCCAGCGGCGAACGCCAGAGAGCGATGCCAGCCGGACTACCGCTTCGCCGTTGATCTGCGACTGCTTCACGGCTGAGAACCTCCAAGGTCCGCAGAGCTCTTGCGAAGAGCGACCTAAACGAAGTTGGCGTCGGCGTGGGAACTTTACCACAGCAGTTCGGCATCGATCGCGGCTCTTGCAGAGCAGCAGCCACGTGTTATAAGAAACTTGTCGATCCCACGCGGTCATGGCGGTATCCTCTACGGCGGGCAGTTTTCCAATGAGCAAGAAGAACCCTACGCTTCGCGGCAACCGGCGAGGTGGCCTGAGCCGCGGATCGCTCCTTTCGGCGACGGCGCCTGGCCTGTTGCTCGCCGCTCTCCTGCTGGCCTCGTGCAACTCGCCCAATCCGGTGGAGCCGGTGCAGCAGACGCCGCCTCCCGCCGGCGGCGGCAGTTTCAAGATCAGCCTCACTTCCAGTCTGCCGGTGATTCCGCTCGGCGGCACGGCGCCCGCCGTCATCACGGTGGCGGTGACGCGGGTGTCCGACAACAAACCGGCTGCGGGCCTGCGTTGCGGCCTCACCACCAGCCTGGGTAGCTTCAATGCTTCTCAGCCGGTCAAGGTGACCTCGCTCACCCTCGACGATCAAGGTACGGCCACGGCAAGCCTCTTTCCCGGCACCGACAGCGGCACGGCAACCCTGCTCGCCCAAGTGGACACCAGCCTCACGCAGCTCGACGTGCCCATCCAGCAGCTGGCATTCTTCGTCCAGTCGGTGGAACCGAACCTCGGAGTCGCCGAGGGCGGGACCAAGGTGAGGATCCACGGCGGCGGCTTTACCGGCAGAGTGCGGGTGACCTTCAACAACGTGGCCTCGCCGAGCGTGGATCGCCAGTCCGATACCCTGATCGTGGCGATGACACCCCGCTCGCCCCAGCCGGTGGACGCCAACTCGACGCTGACCGTCAATGTCACCGTCACCAATGCCATCGACAAGCCGAATCCGATCTCCGACACGCTCCCCGGCGGCTTCACCTACACCAGCGGCTCGACCCCCATCCAGCGGCCGGTGGTCTTTTCGGTGACTCCGTCCTCGGGCTCCAATACCGGCGGCCAGACGGTCTCGATTGCCGGCTCCTTCCTTCCCGCTGCCGTCAGCAGCGCCCAGGTGACGTTCGGGGTGACGGGCACCGCCGGCGTTTTCGAGGGGCTGGACGCCCAGGTTCTGAGCGCCTCGGCAAGTCTCCTCAGGGTGATCACTCCGGCGGCGTCAGGGCTCGGCCAGATACTCCAGAACCGCCAGGTCGACGTGCTGGTGCGCAACCGCGACACGGGATTCTTCACCGTCTCGCAGGCAATCTACCGCTATGGCGACGACCTGTTCATCACCGACGTCCAGCCGCGCTCGGCCTCCGTGCTCGGCGGCACCAAGGTGACCATCATCGGTCGCGGATTCCAGGCTCCCGTGGACGTGCGCCTGGCAGGCGTGCCGCAGCAGTTCGTCAGCGCGCCCTACTCGTGCTCCAGTCCTGCCGGCTCCCAGTGCATCGACGTCACGACGGCGCCGGTGACGGTGGCCAACTGCGGCCAGGCGCCCAGCGGTCCGGTGACGGTGACCAATCTGGGGACGGGGCAAACGGCGACCAGCAGCGTCACCTTCACCTACACCTCGAACCGGGCGTTGTTGACCTCGATCTCCCCCACCTCCGGCCCGGCGGCAGGAGGGTTCCAGATCACGCTGCAGGGCAATCTGTTCCCGGTCAGCGACCGAGTGCGGGTGACGCTCAACGGCGTTTCCGCCTCAGGCGTCGTGGCCGTCAGCACCCAGAAGATCACGGCCACCGCCCCGCCCTTCACCGGCGCCTTCGACTCGGTGACTTGCACGGCACCCAACGGCACGGCCGGCACCCGCTTCGTCCCCAAGGCCGTGGACGTGCAGGCGAGCGATCTGGACTCCGGTTGCAGCGACACCCTGAGCTTGGGATTCAGCTATTTGCCGGCCGACTCGTCCTGCCGCTCGAACCTCCTGGCGCCGATGGCGGACTTCACCTGGGAGCCCACCATCGGCCAGCCGCTGCTGGTGAAGTTCAGCGACCAGTCCAAGGGCGGCCAGCCGACTCAGTGGGCGTGGGATTTTGGAGACGGCGTCAGCAGCACCCTGAGCGTCATCTTCCACACCTACCAGAACGCCGGCACCTACCAGGTGACCTTGACGGTGAGCAACGCCGCGGGCTCGAGCAGCATCACGAAATCGGTCACGGTGCCGATTCCCGTGAGTCCTCAGGCGCGGGCGCGCTGAGGGAGGGCGTCCGGACGGCTCTTTCGGACCCGCGCTAACGTACTATCACCTAACCATGGCTCCAGAGATTCTCCGCAATGCGGTCAAAAACAAGGGAAGCGCCCGGGCACCGCTCGGGTCGCGACTCGCTGCCCGCTTCGCCGGTTTGGGTCTTACGCAGGACATTCCCGAGCTGCGCGGTGAACTGGCTCGTCCAACCAACCCCGAATCGGCTGGACTCGACTTCCAGCGTTCGCCTCACCTCTAAGTATAGAGGCGGGGCCCAAGGAGGTCGCCAGATTACCTTGCGCGTCGACGCCGACGTCATGGAGTGGTTTGGGATTTTCGCGCGACAGGCTGCAGCCCCTTGCGGACGATGGCACGAGCGAATTTCTCGGGAGGGATCTCCGGGAGGTCGGAGAGATCGATCTCCTCGTCGTTCATCCGGTCGACCCGATTCCAATCCGTCTGAGATTGTGGAGAAGTAGCTCTGTTCTTCACGGCGTGTTGCCTTTCTCATCGAGATTACGCGAATTTCATCATCCTGTTCGGTGTGGACCGCCGCAACGACCCGACCCTCCAAGGCGCCAAACGTGATGCGCGACAGGATCAGCGCTGCGCCACCGCACGTCTCACATTACCTCGACGAGCTCTGCGACTACCTGTAGCAGGCCTTCTTCCGAATCGGTCAACACAATCGGCGAAAACTCCGGATTGACAGGCGCCAGAATGATTCGCGCGTGTTGCCACGAGTCGCTGGACCGGGCCTTTTCGCTCTCATACCGCTTGACGGTGTAGCGCTCCCCGCTTTCAGGATCCGTGGCGTCGCGGAGTTGAACGAGCACGGTCTTGCCTTGGCGACTGCCTGTGACGGGCGCGACGAAGAGGCAGTAGGCGCCGTCGGGGATGGCGGGCTCCATCGACTTACCGACGACCTGGGCGACAAACATTCCGGGGCGCAGGCGGCGCTTGGTCTCGACGGCCACCCACTCGAACCCGTCGTCCTCAATGTGCTGCGGATCGCCAAAGGCGCCGGCGGCGGCCTTGAGGGGGACAAGGGGCACGGAGGTAACGTAGCGCTCGTCGGGGCGAGGCTCCACGAGGTGGAGTCGGGCCGGCAGAGACCGGAGAGGTGTTCGCGATGCCAAGTTGTCCGCGTCGGCGCGGAACCGGCGGTAGGCCTCCGCCGCCAACAACGCCGTCAAGGCCTGTTGGAACGGCTCGTCGTTCATGAAGCGAACGAAGATCTCCTCGTTTTGATCGATGCGCTCGACGAAGAGCCGCTCCAGCAGGTTCCTGAAGACCAGCTCGAACTTGTCTCCGGGATTCACGGCGGCCGCCTGCCGAAGGCCATCGTCTGCCACGGCTGTCTCAACAATCTGGTCGAAAAACAGCTGATCGGCCTGGTTGAAGTCCGTTCCGAACCGCTCGTTCACTACGTCGATGAGCTGCGAGAGCGGCACCGGCTGGGTCCTCACCAGCCCGCTGCCGACCTCGGTGGGCCCATCGAGACGCCGCGCCTCGCCGTTTTGCAGTGCGATCGACCCTTCGCCGATCTTCTCCAAGCGGTAATACTCGAGGCGGACTTCTTCATCGAACTGGTACGCGGGGCCGCTCTTGCGCCGGGGTAGCTTGGACGAAAGGTAGCGGAGAAACACGTACAGCCGCTCGAGGTCTGAATCCTGGTAGGGAATCACCTGGCTCAGGAAGCTATAGAGATTCAGGAAGGCTTGTGCTTTGCCGCGCCAGAGATCGGCTTCGGCCTCGTCATCTTTTTGGCGCACAGTGAAACGCGAGACCGCAGGGTCGAGCGCCGCATTCATCGCCTGATGGTCGAGGACACTCTGCTTCAGCTTTGGTTTGAAGTACACGGCACAGAAACGCTCGACCTCCTCATCCAGGTAGATTCCGGAGGCATCGAGCTCGCCCTTGACCGCATACATGCGGGCAGGGTCGACTTCTTCCCCCATCTTCGCGCCTTCGTAGTAGGTCTTGAAGGCTTCGCGGATTTCGTCGCGGTCGTTCACGAAATCGAGAACGAAGGTGTCCTCCTTTTGCGGATGGATGCGGTTCAAACGCGAAAGCGTCTGCACGGCCTGAATGCCCGCGAGCCGCTTGTCCACGAACATCGTATGAAGCAGAGGTTGATCGAAGCCGGTCTGGTACTTCTCCGCCACGAGCAAGACCTGGTACTCCTTCGACGCAAACTTCTCGGGCAGCTCCTTCTCGCGGATGCCAAGGTTCATCTTCTCCTCGGTGTAAAACACCTTCGGGAGTTTGTCGTCCTCCACTTTGTCGGAGAAGGCCACAAGCGACTTGATCGGGTAGCCTTTCTTCAGGATGTAGTCATCAAAGCTCTGCTTGTAGCGAACTGCTTCCAGGCGCGAGCCCGTGACCACCATTGCCTTGGCTCGGCCGCCGATCTTGTGCCGGGTGAAAGATTGAAAATGCTCGACCATAATCTCGGTTTTCTGGGCTATGTTGTGCGGGTGCAGCTTCATGAAACGCGCCAGTGCCTGCGCGGCCTTCTTGCGCTCGACGTTCGGATCGTCCTCGCAAGCCTTGAGCAGCTTGAAGTAGGTCGCATAGGTCGTGTAGTACTTCAGCACGTCGAGGATAAATCCTTCCTCGATCGCCTGCCGCATCGTGTACTTGTGCGCCGGCTCATCATTGCGGCCGAAGACTTTGAAGGTCTTGTGCTTCGGCGTGGCGGTAAAGGCAAAGAAGCTCAGGTTTGCCTGCTGGCCGCGCTTGGCCATGCTCCGAAAGACCTCCTCCATGTCCGCCCGGCCCTCCTCGGCCGCGTGTTTCTTGGCTTCTTCCCGCAGATTTTCGCCGCCGAGCACTTCCTTGAGGTCGGTCGCCGCTTCACCCCCTTGTGAGCTATGCGCTTCGTCGACGATGATCGCGCAACGCCGCGTGGCGAGCATTCCTGTCCCGGTCTCACCGCGCTCCTCGGCCATTCTGAGCAACTGGCGGGAGACGAAAGGGAATTTCTGCAGCGTCGTGATGATCACCGGCACCGCATTCTCGAGGGCTTCGGCGAGCTGCCGCGATCTCTCGTCGATCCGCTGCACGACGCCGCGCTTGTGCTCGAACTGATAGATCGTGTCCTGTAGTTGCTGGTCGAGCACCACGCGATCGGTGACCACGATCACGCTATCGAAGACTCGCTGGTTATTTGCGTCGTGAAGGGAGGCAAGCCGATGGGTCAACCAGCCGATGGTGTTGCTCTTGCCGCTGCCGGCGGAGTGCTCGATAAGGTAGTTGTGCCCCACTCCCTCAGCTCGGGCGGCCTCCACCAGCAGGCGCACCGCCTTGAGCTGGTGGTAGCGCGGAAAGATCATCGACTCCGTTTTGACCTTGCGTCCCTGATCGTCGCGTTTCTCGTCGGTCTGCAAGTGAATGAAGCGGGCCAGGAGGTCGAGCAGGCTATCCCGTTGCAGTACCTCTTCCCATAAGTACGCCGTGCGGTAGGTTCGTCCGGCCGGGTCGGGCGGGTTTCCGGCGCCGCCATCGCTTCCTTTGTTGAAGGGGAGGAAATGAGTCGCGTCCCCGGCCAGCCGGCTGGTCATGAGTACCGACTCGGTGTCCACCGCGAAGTGCACCAGCGTGCGGCGCTTGAAATCGAAGATAGGTTCCCGGGGATCGCGATCTTGCTTGTACTGCCGGCGGGCGTTTTCGATGGTCTGACCGGTGAGCAGGTTCTTCAGCTCTACCGTGGCGATAGGGATGCCGTTCAAGCTCAGCGTGACGTCGAGAGACTTTTCCGAACGCGGAGAGTAACGAAGCTGGCGGGTGAGCCCCAGGCGGTTCGCGGCGTAGCGAGCCTCCAGCTCCGGATTCAGCTCGTGCGCGGCCTTGAAGAATGCGGCATGGAGCGTCCGACCGTAGCACTTGAACCCATGGCGCAGGGTCGCCAGCGCGCCATTCGCGTCCATCCACTTGCAGAGGTCGCCGAGGATCTGCTCGCCGGTCCGATCCCCATGTAGGGCCTCCAGCTTTGCCCACTCCCTGGGTTGCGTCTCTCTGATGAAGGCGAGGACTGTCTCGGGGAAGATGGCGCGCTCGCGGTCGAAGCCGCCCCGGTCCACGGCCGTGTAGCCGTGGGCGAGGAGATACGTTTCGATCACGGTCTCGAAGGCGGCTTCGGTGTGGCGGCTCGTAGTCATGGCTCGCTTTCCTTCGACGCGGGTCGACGCGCCAGCAGTTCCCTTTCTTCGGCGAGCCAGTCGCGAAGCTGCTGTTCGGTCGGAAGGCGGGTCAGGTACCGCGAGACGAAAACCTTATGGTCCAGGTTTCCCGTCGCGTAGTGCACCTCTTCCGCATCCTTGTCGGCACACAGCACGATACCCACGGGAGGGCTCTCATCCGCCAGCGAGACATTCTCCCGCAGGTAGCTAAGGTAGAAGTTCATCTGCCCGGCATCCTCGTGGCCGAAGGCGCCGATCTTGAGGTCGATGGCTACGAGGCAACGCAGGCGCCGGTGAAAGAACAGCAGGTCGATAAAGTGATGGCGACCGCCCACGGTAACGCGATATTGCCGACCCAGAAAGGCGAAGTCGCCGCCAAGCTCGAGCAGGAACTCTTGGAGGTGGTCGACCAGCGCGGCCTCTAGATCGGACTCCGAATAGGCCCGTCGTTCCGGCAAGCCGAGGAACTCGAGCACGTAAGGGTCGCGCACGGTTGCTGTCGCCGTGTCCAGCAGCCGTCCCTCATTGGCGAGGGCAAGCACGGCCTCGCGGTCGCGCGACAAACCGACGCGCTCGAACAGCATCGAGTCGCGCTGGCGTTTGAGCTCGCGCACGCTCCACCGGTGGGCGAGTGCCTGCACCTCATAGAAGGCCCGTGCCAGCGGGTCGCTTGCTCGCGTCAGCTCCAACAGGTGCGAGAACGAAAGTTCCCGGCGTAGCCGCAGCATCCAGGCGTCGTCTTGCCACGGAAGGACCCCGCCACCTGCCGGCAAAACGGGAAGTGATTCAGCAGACAGCGTCTGCCAGATCTGAGATTCGCCAGACAGTGTCTGGCGAATGTCCGAAGGTAAACGAGTTTCGCCATGGCGAATCCCAAGGGTGGGCCAGATAAGGGCGATCTGTCGGTAGTTCTTCAGGTTGCTACGGCCGAGACCGCCGACATTTCGCGTCTTGAACGCCACAGCGAGGGCGTCGATGAGCCCCTCGCCGTAGCGAGCCCGATCTGCGCCCTCCTGCTCGTAGGCTACGATCCACGCTCCAATGAGCCAGTTACGCAGAGTCAGGATCTCGTCGATCGAACGGACCGCCGCTGCCCGCGCCCGCGCCTGCAGCTGCGCAAGCCCGTCCACGAGGCTGTCGAAGCCTGCCCATGGGCGCAGCTCGGTCATACGGCCGCCACGTCGGCCTCGATGACGACGTCGCCGTCGAGCAGGTACGCCGTCAAATGCCCACTCCGAGGCTGTGGCCGAGCTCTTGGAAGGTCGCCATCTTCTTCAATCCCAGCAAGCGGAAAGCTTCCATGAAGGAAGACTGACCCTCGAGTGTCCTCACGACCAGTGCGCGGGCGAAGCGTTTGCTCGCCCTGGCGCCGAGCGTAAGGTAGAAGTTGCCGCCGTCGCCGCTCGGCATGGCTCGAAGTTGCTCCAACTCACGGCGATACTCGCGCCAAAATTGATCGGCTGTGAGGCCTCCGGCATCGTGGATTCGGCGCAGAATGACCAGAGTGCTGACCTTGAAACGCCGAGCCAGGCGGTCGAGCTCAGCTCGTAGGATCGTCTTCGGCTGATACTCCTCTCGAAAAGTGGAGAGAGGGACGAGTAGCTCGGCGGCGACCCGGTTGCACCAGATCTCGCTAGCATGTGTCGAGGATGGGACCGGCGCCACGTCCGACAATGCGGACTGTCCTAGCCAGATGTGGGCCAGCTCGTGGGCGAGAGTGAACATCTGGGCAGCCTTGGTATCGGCGCCATTGATGAAAACGAGGGGCGCCAGCGGGTCCGCGAGCGCGAATCCGCGGAACTCCTCCGGGTCCAGCTTGCGGCGATTGTTGCTGCCGACCACGCCACTCTCCATGACCAGAACGCCGAGCTCGTCCGCCTGGCCGATGAAGCGGCGGAGCGCATCCGTCCAGGTCGGCGTCTGGCGCCGCTCCTCAAGGTCAAAGCCGAGGGCGCCGCGGATGTGGTCGGCCGTCTCCTCAATACCGCTCGACAGGCTCACGGAGCCCACGAATGGCAGGGGACCTTCGCCTTCGGTGCGAGCGAAGTCGCGGTACCACTCCTGGCGCTGCTGGCAAAGGTAGAGCGTGTCGAGCAGATCGACGCTAGGCCGGTCGAGGCGTTCGTTGCCCATCGTCCGGAAGTCGGGGATCGGGACCTCTTCGACCAGCGGCTCAGAGAGAAAGAGATAGCCGACCGGCATATGGGTCGCCTGGGCAAAGCTCTCGAGCTGCTTGAGCGTCGGCTGTGTCTCACCCCGCTGCCAGGCGTCCAGGCGCGGAAAGCGGTCGGCCAGGGCGGCCGGCTCGAACCCGGCACGCTCATAGGCCCAGCGAAACATCTCCGACTTCACCATCACGCGGTCCATGTAGCGCCCTCCACGTCTATTTTACCAGTCACTGCGGCAGCGATGAGGGCTGTGCGGCGCTCTTTGAGCAGGGTAATGGTTTGTTCAATTGCGGTACGCAGCTCATCCAGCTTGCCGATCTCCTTCGCAATGTGGGCAACGATTGCGCGTTGCTCACTGAGCGGTGGCACAGGAAGGTAGACCTCAAAAAACCCTTCCGGATAGAGGCGCAACCGGGATGACCATACCCCCTTCGAGTATCGAGTGACCTCCTGAGCAACGACAGGTAAGCGCACGAAGGCATCTATGTAGCTCGGTTCGAGCCGCGCTCCGGGCTGATACACGTTGTAGGCAGGGCTGACGAGTCCCTTCACTGGCGAGACGCCCATAGCTCCCATCCACGCCCACAGGGTGTTGATGACAAGATCTCCAGCCAGGCAGATCTTATATCCCTCAGTCGTCTCCGCCTCGAACATGTTGACGTCCTTCTCTGACCGAGGAGTTACGCCGGTGAGATGCGACACGGTAAGGAGCTCTTCCTCTCCCGTTTCGGAACGCTGATCGCGTTCTTTGAACAGCCATCTAGTCCGTTCAGTCTCCCAATGCTTCGGGATCTCACCGAGCCAGGGGATGCCGGAGTCGCGAAGGGGAACGCGGGAGTCGAGGCCGCGGGTGACTGCGCGAGTGATGAGTGCCCGGCGCTTTTCGGCAAGTAGCCCGAGCACCCGTTCTTTCGCCGCCACCAGCGCATCGAATCGAGCCGTCTCGCGAGTGAGGTATTTGGCGATAGCTCGTTGCTCGCTAAGCGGCGGAACTGGGAGTTCTAGATTGGCGAGCACGTCCACCGCAAGTCCGGGCTGCGCAGCCGATTGAGAGTACTGGTTCAAGTTCATCGAACGCAGTAACTCTCCAAACCAAATTACATCTGCGTCCTCTCTGATCTCTGCTACTACAGCGTGCTCAGATGCCCAAAAGCAGCCCGTTGCGAAGTTGATGTTTCCACACAGTGCTCCCTGTCTTCCAATGAGTACGCGGCTGCCACAGTGTGTGTAGGCTGATGAGTATCCGCGAATCCCGTTACCGCCGAAGACCGGGTACATGCCTTCGTTAGCGATCTCGTCGGAAGTGATTGAATCACCACTCTTTAAGGATGCCAGGTACTTGAGTTTCTTTCGTTGCCAGTGGATAGGGATGGCTTCTAACCAGGCTCGCTGGAGGCTCATGACGTGACCTCCCGCAGCAATCGCATGATCGCTTCCTCTGCCTGCTTAAGCTCCGCGTCAATCTCCTCCAGCGGCCGTGGCGGCGTGTAGTTGTAGAAATGACGGTTGAAGCTAATCTCGTAGCCGACCTTGTCCTTGCCGCGGTCCATCCAGGCGTCGGGCACGTGCGGGCGTACCTCACGCTCGAAGTAGGCGTCGATGTCCTCCTTGAGCGGCACGTTCTCGAAGTCGCGCAGATCGGCGTCCGGCTCATAGTCGCTCCCGCCCTTGGCGACCGGCTCGGCCTCAGATGCCTTTTGAGTAAAGACGCTACGAAAGAGCTTCTGCTCCGTGTTTTTCCAGCGCGACTTACGCCCCTGCAGCAAGTCCTCGATGCGAATCCAGACCGCGTTCCAGTCGAACTGCGGCTCACGGCCCAATTTCTTGTCGATGGCCTGCACGTCATCAAGCAGGTGCGGGCAGGCGTCCAAGAAGCGAGCTTTGTCTTCCAAGGTCATTTGGTAGCGCAGTCGCAGGGGACGTTCGACGGCGACGCGGGTATACCCAAAATCGGCGTTGTCGAAGGTCTTGGAGGTTTCGCCGTCACTCATCCGGCCATAGAGCTTCACAATCTCCGCGATCTGCCTGCCTGTCATGTGCCTCCGCTTGTCACCGAGGCTTCGCTTGCTTTCCTCGCTGCCGCCAGCCGTCCACACGTCGCGGGCATCAAGGAGTTGGATCTTGCCCTTGCGGCGCTTCTCCTTGCGGTTAGTAACGATCCAGACGTAGGTGCCGATGCCGGTGTTGTAGAACATCTGCTCCGGCAGGGCGATGACGGCTTCGAGCCAGTCGTTTTCGATGATCCACTTTCGGATGTCGCTCTCGCCCGAGCCCGCGCCGCCGGTGAAGAGAGGCGAGCCGCTGAAGACGATCGCGAGACGCGAGCCGTGCTTTTGTTCCGCATGGCGCACGGGCTCGCGCTTGTCCCACATATGCTGCAGGAAGAGCAACGAGCCGTCGTTCACGCGTGGCAGCCCGGCACCAAAGCGACCGTCGAAACCGCGCTTGTCGTGCTCCCTCTCGATCTCCTTTTGCTGCTTTTTCCAGTCCACACCAAAAGGTGGATTGGTGAGGAAGTAGTCAAAGGTTTCGCCCGCGAACTGATCCTCGGTGAAGCTGTCGCCAAAGCGGACGTTGTTGCCGCCGCCATTGTGGCTCACCTCCTTCATCAACATGTCGGAGGCGGCCGTGGCAAAGGCGCGCTTGTTGTAATCCTGCCCATAGACGTAGAGCTGCGCCTCGGCGTGGTGTTCGCGAAGATAACGCTGCGCCTCGGCCAGCATGCCGCCGGTGCCGCAGGCCGGGTCAAGGAGCTTGCGCACGGTACCCGGCGTGGCGAGTAGCTTGTCGTCGTGAATGAACAGGATGTTCACCATGAGGCGGATGACCTCGCGCGGCGTGAAGTGGTCGCCCGCGGTCTCGTTGGCCAACTCGTTGAAGCGCCGGATGAGGTTCTCGAAGATGAGCCCCATCTGCTCGTTCGGCACTGTGGCTGGATGTAGGTCCACGTCACGGAGCTTGGAGACGACGAGATAGAGAATGTTTGCCTCGCGCATCAGCTCGATCTCGTTCTCGATCTCGAAGAAGTCGAAGATCTTGCGCACGTTGGCCGAGAAGCCCTTGATGTAGCTGACGAGGTGCTTCTCGATGTTGTCAGGATCGCCCTTCAGCCTCTCGAAATCGAGCTCCGAGTGGTTGTGGAAGCGTTGGCCTGCGACTCGGTTGAGCCGGGCGTCGAGCGCCTCACCTTGGAGCTTGCCGCCCTTGCTCTTTTCGTACTCGGCCAGGACCCGCTTCTTGGTGGGCGCCAGGACGCAATCGAACCGGCGCAAGACCGTCATCGGTAGCATGACGCGCTCGTACTGCGGCGGGCGGTAGGGACCGCGCAAGAGGTCGGCGATCTGCCAAATGATGTTGGCGAAGTAGTTATGGTCGGGCATGGATAGGGCCTAGTTCCTTCAGAATCCGCATAGAGCGATTGGGGTGTTTGGAGCACCTGATGAGCATTGTACAGACTCCAAAGGTTTGGCCATCGTTCCAGGGGGGCTGCCCGCTTGGTAACCATCTCCGCGCTGGCAGCCCCATCCCCCAGGACCCGTGGCCTGCCCCCACAAGCCACGGGTCCACGCAGGCCCGCCGATCGTCTCCGCACCTTCTGCGATCGAGCGAACCTCGGGCCAGGAGGGCGGTTGGACTCCCGGCCTCCCGGCGAGACAAATTGTCAAAGAACCTGCTTCCCCCCGGCCGCCGAGCTTCCTCGCCGGACTCTGACTACGAGGGAGCTGGATAATACTACGCCATACAGGAAAAGTCAACCATCTCAGCGAAGAGATTCCGGGAAATGCCGACGCAGGCCAGATCTGCCCGGTCAGATGCGGAGCCGGCGGGATGCAATCGGTGTCCTACGGAGGAGGAATCTGCGGCTTTCCGATGGACCGGCCGGTCCTGGCGTAGCGGCTGCCCCGAACGGGATTGTCCTGGGATCTCCCGAAATGCGGTTGCCCGAGCGTCGTGACGGGTCCGGGTGCGATGGCGGGAGTCTTGCCCCGGTTTCAGGCGGTCCGCACCTCGATTCGGGACGGCTCGCCGCTGGCGGCGAGCCAATTATCCTCAGCGGCGAGTCAATTCCCCCGAGCGGCGAACGGATTATCCCGAGCGGCGAACCGATTTCCCAGCGGGGCGAACCGATTATCCCGGGCGGCGAGTCAATTTCCCCGAGCGGCGGACCGATTCCCCCGCGGGGAAATTCAATTTCCCCTGGCGGCGAGCCAATTATCCCGCGGGATAAGTCGATTATCCCGAGCGGCGAACCAATTATCCCGCGGGGTAAGTCGATTTCCCCGCGGGGCGAACCGGTTCTATCGCCGGGCAGCCGGCCGCGATCCTAGGTATACCAAGCCCACCGCCAGATCTCCTTGATGGTCGGCTTCTTGCCGTACATGAGGATGCCCACGCGGTAGATGCGGGAGCAGATCCAGATCATGCCGGTCACGAAGGCCAGGGTCAGGACGTAGGCCAGGGCGAGCTGCCAGACGGGCGGCATCTCGAGGGCGATGCGCAGCGGCATGATCAACGGCGTGAAGAGGGGGAAGAGCGACATCGCCACCGCCATCGTCGAGCTGGGGTCGTTGATGACGGAGTTGAGCACCATCGCCGGCGCCACGACGAAGATCACCCCGACGCTGGAGACCTGCTGCGCCTCCTGCAGGTTGTTGAAGGAGGCGCCGATGGCCGCATAGAAGGTGGCGTAGGCGAAGAAGCCGAGGATGAAGAGGAAGGCGAGATTGAGCATCATGCCGATGGTCAGCGTCGGCATCGACACTCCCGGCGGCAGGAAGGCCATGGTGGCAACGATGCCCGGGGCCGTCAGCACCAGCACGGTGCCTAGCCAGATGCCGAGCTGGGTGAGGCCCACCAGGCAGATGCCCAGGAGCTTGCCCATCATCAGCTCGAAGGGCGTGATGGCCGAGATCAACACCTCGATCACCCGCGTCCCCTTCTCCTCCAGCACTCCCATCATCACTTGCTGGCCCCAGATCAGGATGCTCATATAGAGAAGGAAGAAGAGGACGACGGCGAAGATCAACCCGGCAACGCCGCCGCCGCTCGCCCCGGTCCCTGGCACCTGCACGGCGTCGAGCTCCACCCGCTTGGTGAGCTCCTCCATGCGGGCCGGATCGATTCCCGCCAGCCGCAACCGGGTGCGCCGCACCACTTCCGAGAGATCTCCCCGCAGGGTGTCCTGGGTGAGGAAGTTCGTGGTGTTGCGGGCGTGATACTCGGCCGGCTCCTCTTTCAGCACGCCGGGGCCGAGCCACATCCAGGCGTCGACCTTCCCCTTGCCGTTGCGCACCCGGGCGTCCAGCTCCCGCCGCTGCGCCTGCGGATCGGCCGCCGGCGTCTGGGTCTCGATGGTGAAGTCCGCCAGGCGGGACTCTCCTTTGCCCGGGCCTCGGCGGCGAGTCGGCGCGGCGGCCGCCTCCTTGGACTTCGCCGCCGCCGTCTTCGCCACCTGCGCCTTCAACGCCTCGGCGACTCCCTGGCCCGTCGCGTCCACCACCACGATGGTCTGGTTGGTATGGCTCTTGGAGATCAGCAGGGTCGGCAGGATCGTCACCGCCGAGGCGAACAGCGGCACCGCCAGGGTGGCGATCCAGAACCCCTTGTTCTTGACTCGCTGCAGGTACTCCCGTTTGAGGACGACGAAGACGTTCTCAAGCCGCATCGCGCACCGCCTTCATGAAGATCTGCTCGAGCTCCGGCTCCTCGGAGCGGAACTCGCGGACTTTCAGGAATCCGATCATCTGCCGCAGCGTCTCGGCGCCGTCGGCGTCCGGCCGGAGCATCAGTTTCACTTCGCCGTCCTGCACCGTCGCATGCTCCACCTCCGGCATCGTTCTCAGGCGGTCCAGATCCCCCTCGGCCACAACCCGGAAGGAGTTGCCTCCCAGCCGCCGCTTGATCTCCTTGAGGTCGCCGTCGAGCACGGTCTTGCCGTTGGAGATGAGGCAGATCTGGTCGCACATCCGCTCCGCCAGCTCCATGCCGTGGGTCGAGAGCACCACGCTCTTGCCCTGGGAGCGATAGTCCTGGAGAAGCTCGCGGAACAGTTCCTGGTTGATGGGATCGAGGCCGGAGAACGGCTCGTCGAGGATCAGCAGGTCGGGCTTGTGCAGCACGGTGCCGATGAGCTGCACCTTCTGCTGCATGCCCTTCGACAGCTCCTCGATCTTCGATTTCGCCCACTTCGTGAGGTCCACGCGGCCGAGCCAGCGGTCGATCTCAGGCCCGAGCGCGGCCCGCTTCAGGCCCCGGATTTCGCCGAGGAAGAGGAGCTGGTCGGTCACCGTCATCTTGCGGTACAGCCCCCGCTCCTCCGGCAGATAGCCGATGCGGCGCAGGTCGTCCGGTTTGCGCGGATGGCCGAACACGTGAATCTCCCCCGTGTCCGGGGCGGTGATGTTCATGATCATGCGAATCGTGGACGTCTTGCCTGCGCCGTTCGGCCCCAGCAGGCCGAAGATGCTGCCGGGCGGCACCGACATCGAGACGCCGCCGACCGCCACGAAATCGCCGTAGCTTTTTCGTACGTCCCGGACTTCGAGGATGGGGTTCATGGGCTTTCCTTGTAGGTTGGTTCGCTGTTTGATACGCAACCGGTCCCGAGAGGTTTTTTATGAAGCTGCGTAGTGGAAGGAAGACTTTGGGCCGCCGCCTTGTTCTCGCCTTTGGGGGCGAGTTTAACGCTCGGAGGCAACTCGCGGCCGTAATGTTCGTAGAAATCTTCGGGGAGTAGGCTGCTTCAGTCGAGTGTCCTAGGGGAGTGAATGGTCATACTATGGAAGCAATAAGCTCATGCCGCGTTGCTAGACGCGGAAAGGAGGCTGCGGTGGAGGCACATCCGACACCCCAAGAGCTCCGGGACTTCGCCGAAGGCGGGTTGCCCAAGGAGCAAGCAAGGAACGTCGTCGCCCATTTCCTCCATGGCTGTGGTGCCTGCCGCGCCGAGGCGGCGGCCCTGCTGAATCTGGTTCGCATCCGCCGTGGACCGCGCGAAGATACGCCGGAGCAGCTTCAGGTTTACGACCAGGCCTTCGACCGCGCCTTCGAGGTCATCAGGGCAGCCCAGCCGCCGGCGTCTCCCGTCGCCGAAGAGACCAACGCCCCGGCCTGGCTTCAGGCTCTTGGCGGTGTGTCCCCCGGATTGGACGGCCCGGAGTTGGTGGAAGCGCTCCTGGCGCGGGCCTGGTCGCAGCGGCACGACAAGCCCTATGAAATGGTCCGCCTCTCCCGCCTCGCCGTGCTGACGGCCGGGAGCCTGAGCGTCGAGACCTGGGGCGATCCGCAGGTGGCCGACCTCCAGTGCGCCGCGTGGGCTTGTCTCGGCAACGCTTTGCGGATCATCGGCGACGTTGGCCAAGCCCAGGAATCGCTCGACCACGCCGCCGCACGCTTCGAGGCCGGCAGCGGTGATTCGCTGCTGAAGGCCCGGCTTTACGACTTTCAAGCTTCTCTCGAATCCGCCCGCGGGCGTCACGACCGCGCTTTGATCGCCCTCGACGTGGTGGTGGACATCCAGCGCGACCGCGGCGACCAGCATCTGGAAGGCCGCGCGCTCATCTCCAAGGGACTCCAGGCGGGCTACGCCGGCCGGCCGCGGCAGGCTCTGCGCCTCACCCGTGAGGGGCTTGCCCTGGTCGACGAGGACCGCGATCCGGATCTCGTCCTCAACGCCTTTCACAACCTGCTCTGGTTTCAGGTGGAGAGCGGGCGTCCCCGCGAGGCTCAGCGGTTCCTGGAATCCAACCGGGAGCGCCTCTCCACGAGCGAGGCACAGCGCCTCGACCTTATCTGGCTGGAGGGCCGGATCGCAGCCGCCCTCAACCGGACGAGCTATGCCCAGAGCCTTCTCAGTACCGCCTATCAGTCCTTTGAATCCGCGGGTCACGCCCACAAGGCGGCCAACGTGACGATCGACCTCGCCGCTCTGGCCCTCCGCCAGGGAGACGCCACGAAGGCCCGGGCGTTCATCCGTTCCGCCGAGGACGCCTTCCGCGATCTCGACGCCCCCAAGAGCACCCTCGTCGCCCTGAGCTTCCTCCACCGCCGTCTCTCGGAGAAGCAGGTACCCGTCCACCTCGTCCTGCGGCTGGCCGAGCTGGTGAGAAGGACGCAGACGCAGGCGGGAGGAGCGGAGCTGGTCGCGGGGTAGGGGAGGCCCCCCACCCAGGACCCTCATCACCCCGGCCCTCTTCTCCCATCGCCCTCCCACCGACCGGGAGAAGAGGGGGGCTTGACGGGGTAGGACCGAGAGGAATCCAGCGGTATCTCCGCCTCGAGTTTCACCCAACCAATCCCTTTGAGACGTGGATTCTTGCTCCCTCTTCTCCCGGTCGGTGGGAGGGCGACGGGAGAAGAGGGTTGGGGTGATGAGGGGCTTGGGCGGGGGCGCTCTGAGCGGCGTGGTCTTCGCTCCTACGCCCCGAACGCCGCCACGACCGGCGCGTGGTCGCTGGTGCCGACTTCCGGCAGGACCTTGCAGGACGTGGCGGCGGCCGCGAGTCTGTCGCTGGCGAGGATGTAGTCGATGCGCCAGCCGATGTTTCGTTGCCGCAGGTTGCGCCACGGGGCCCACCAGGTGAAGAGGTTGTCGTTGTCCGGGTCCTGGGCGCGGCCGACGTCCACCAGGCCCTGGGCGAGGATGGCCTCGAAGGCCTCGCGCTCCTCGGGGCGCTGGCCGATGGCGAACGGCTTCAGCTCTTTGGGATGGACGTCGCGGTCGGTGCGGGTGACGTTCATGTCTCCGGCGAGGACGACCCGCCGCCCGGAGTCGCGCAGCTCGCCGGCCCAGCGCGCCAGGGCGCGCAGGAAGTCCATCTTGGCCGGGAAGTCCTTGCCGCCGTTGGGAACGTAGATCGAGGCCACCACCAGGTCGCCCGCCTCCGCGGCGACGACGCGCGTTTCGTGATCGAAAGACGGATGGCTGAACTTCGGCTCCTCCGGGAACGCCTCGCGCCGGAGCTGAAGGCTCACTCCCGAGTACCCCCCCGCACCATGCCAGTAGCACCAGTAGCCGTCGAGGTTGCAGACGGCTTCCGGAAGCTGGTCCGGTTTGGCCTTGATTTCCTGCAGGCAGATGACGTCCAGACGCTCGCGCCCCTGCCATTCGAGGAACTGCTCCTGCCGGGCGCGAATGCCGTTGACGTTCCAGGTGGCGATGGTGAGAGCCATGACGGCGGGATGATACCAAAAGGCCCGGCGGATGCCGGGCCTGGATCTGGTTTCAGATTTGGTAGCGCATACGGGATTCGAACCCGTGTTACCGGCGTGAGAGGCCGACGTCCTGGACCCCTAGACGAATGCGCCACATGTCCGATGATCCTGCCACCGAACCCGGGAAGGGTAACACAGACCCTTCCCCGTGTTCAAGCCATATCCAGCGGCGTTATGGTGAAGATTGTAGTACGGTAACAGAGAGCCCTGAGGTCGCCTCTGGGGAGAGGTTTTGCTTGGCCCTGAAAATCGTCGCCACCACCGGCAGCCCCGTCGTCCATCTGACGGCAGCGCGTCCTTATTCCGTGGGGCGGGCCGTGGCCTGCGATCTCCCGATTCAGGATCCGACGGTGTCGCGGCAGCACGCCGAGCTGGAGCTGACGGGAGCGGGAGTGCGCATCCGTGACCTGGGCTCCACCAACGGTACCTTCCTCAACGGCGAGAAGGTGATCGACGCGGTGGCCATGGCCGGCGCCCGCGTCGCCTTCGGCAAGGTCGACTTCGAGGTGCGCGAGGAGGACGCGCCCTCCGCCACTCCCGGGGAAGGATCGCTCGACGCCACGATCCTCCGGCAAGTCCGCTTGCACGGACCGGCCGACATCGCCGCTCAGCTCTCGGACGTGCCCCAGGGGTCATCGCTGCTGCGCATCGCGGGAGTCTCCGCGGCGGACCGCCAGGCGCGCAAGCTTTCCCTCCTGCTCGACATCGCCAAGGAGCTGTCGCAGCAGACGGACGTCGACGTCCTGCTCGACCGGGTGGTGGAGCTGACCTTCCAGGTGATGAGCGTCGATCGTGTGGCCATCCTGATGATCGGCCCAGGGGACGAGCTGACGCCGCGGGTCTGGCGCAGCCGGGTGGAGGCGCCGGCCGCGAGCTGGAAGGTGCCGCGCTCGATCGCCCGCAAGGCGGTGGAGGAGCGGGTGGCGGTGCTGATCGAAAACGCCGCCGCGGACCAACGGTTTGAGGGCGCATCGATGCTGCTGCAACGGGTGCAGAGCGCCCTTTGCGCGCCGTTGATGGGCAAGCAGGGTCTGGTGCTCGGCCTTATCTACCTGGACAACCTGGGGGCCACGCACTCCTTCGGCGAGGAGGATCTGGAGTTCCTGAGCGCCTTCTCGGGGATGGCGGCGGTGGCCATCGAGAACAGCCAGCTCATCGAGCGGGTGCGCCGTGAGGCGGTCGTGCTGTCGAACTTCCAGCGCTACTTCGCTCCCGATCTCGCGCGGCAGATCGCCGGCGAGCAGGGCGCCGTTCAGCTCGGCGGCGCGAAACGCCGGGTGGTCATCCTTTTCTCGGACATCCGGAGCTTCACCTCCCTGTCGGAAAAGATGAGCCCGGACGAGATCGCCAGCCTCCTCACCGATTACTTCACCGAGATGGTGGACGTCGTCTTCGAGCACGGCGGCACGCTCGACAAGTTCATGGGCGACGCCATGATGGCCCTGTGGGGGGCGCCTCTCACCCGGGCGGACGATCCCGACCAGGCCACCCGGGCGGCGGTCGCCATGCAGCGGCGTCTCTTGCGTCTCAACGCGGAGTGGCAGCGCCAGGGCCGGCCGGCACTGGCGGCGGGAATCGGCGTCAACGTCGGCGACGTCTTCGCCGGCAACATCGGCAGCGACCGCCGGCTGGAGTACACGGTGATCGGCGACGCTGTCAACATCGCCTCCCGCCTGTGCGCGGAGGCGGAACCCGGGGAGATCCTCATCGCCGAGCCGCTGCATATCGCTCTCGCCTCGCCGCCGCCGGTGACCGCGCTAGCGCCCCTGGTGCTCAAGGGGAAGGCACTGCCGGTGCCCGTGTACCGAGTCGAGTGGCGGGAAGCTCCGGCGGCCGAGGATAGCGGAACCCCTCTTGGCGGATCGGCACTACAATAGCGCCAAGCTCAAGCGAAAGTTTGTTCGCGGGTGACAGCCCGTAGCGTAAGGTGCGCGTGGCAGGACTCCAACACCGGTCTCAATTGAGATATCAGTTACTATCAGGCCATGCCCGGCGAAGATGTCCTTCGGGCTCCTTTGTGAGGTGAATCGATGGAAGCGAAGACAAGCTACACAGCGGTCATTCAGCGTGATGGTGACTGGTGGATCGGATGGTTCGAAGAGATTCCGGGGGTCAACTCCCAAGGGATTACACGGGACGAGTTGCTGGAGAATCTCAGGTCGGCTCTCCAGGAAGCTCTGGAAATGAACCGGGCCGAAGCGCTGGCAGTCGTCAGGGAACCGTATGAGGAAGTGAGAATCTCTGCTTGAAGCGCCATGCGCTTCTCTCGCACCTCAAGGAGCACGGCTGTTTCTTGGTACGCGAGGGGGCCAGACATTCTTGGTGGGGAAATCCGGCGAATGCTCGCCGAAGCGCTGTCCCTCGGCATACGGAAATCAGTAACGACTTGGCGCGAAAAATCTGTCGCGACCTCGACATCCCTGCCCTCTGATTCAACTTGACACCCATGGCCGAGCCCTGAAAAACCTCCATCCCAGCCTGGTCGATCCGGAGACCGCACCCCGGCCGGGGATCAAGGAGCTGGAGGGATATGGCGCATTGTCTCCAGATATGAGCCGTTGTCTGGAGATTATCTTCCCGAAGCTGTCACCCGAAGCAGGACGCGCTGTGCGCGAAAGAGGTCACGCGGCCGTGTCCTACAGGAGGGAACTTAGTGGCACCTGCATTGCTCTAATGGAGCAGCAGAGGTACCGACAAAGGGAGGGTTTCCCGAGATGAGCTGGACACAGGCTGCCAACGTGGACCGTCAGGAAGCTTCGATCAGCGGATGGCTTGCGAAACTCGGCGCTGGACTGCTGATCGTGGCGCTGAGCGCAGCCGCCGCCTACGCCGGCCCGAAGGTGGAGAAGGCGCCGAAGGCGGAGGCCAAGCAGAAGGAGTATGACGAGTTGATCGCCCGAGTCAAAAAGGACGACGCCACGGTCGACTTCAGCCATCTCCGGTCTCTCTACACGGAGCTCGACTCCTATGGTCCGGCCTCGCCGGATACCAAGGAGATGTTCGCGGCGCTGCGGGCAGGCGACTACAAGCAGGCGCTCAAACAGGTCGACGTAATCCTGGCAGAATATTACCTGGACCCCCACGCTCACTTCGTCGGGATGATCGCGGCGGACAAGCTGGGCGACGCTTCGCGGTCGGCCCATCACCGGTATGTCGAGAAAGGGATTCTCGACTCGATCCTGCGCTCCGGCGACGGCAAGACGCCCGACACCGCGTACAAGGTGATCTTCGTCAGCGAAGAATACGCTCTGCTGCGATCCCTCGGGCTCGAGTCACAGCAACAGGATCTCGTCGATCGCGAAGACGGCCACAGCTTCGACGTCCTCACGGTGAGCAACCCCAAGTCGAAGGCGGTGTTCAAGGTCTGGTTCGGTATCGATCCGATTACGGCCGCTGAAATGCGCCACTTCCAGTGACAGCCTGACCCCGAAACCCCCGCGCCTCCCGGCCGAAGGCGCGGAGCTGGCCGCAGGCGGCTGCGACGTCGTCGCCGCGCCGGCGGCGGATGGTGGCGATCCAGCCGTGCTGGCGCAGCCTTTCCTTGAAGGCTTCGACGCGGGCGTCGTCCGGCGGCACCATGCGCTCGCCCAGGACCGGATCAGGGTTGACTGGGATGAGGTTGATCTTGGCCTTGAGACCCGTGAGAAGCCGCGAGAGCTGGTCAGCGTCCCGGAGCGAGTCGTTGAAATTCCGGATGAGGATGTACTCGAAGGTTAGCTTGCGTCCCTTCTCCAAGGGATAGTGGCGCAGGGCTTTCAGTAGGTCAGCCAGCGGATACGTCCGATTCACTGGCATCACCGCGGATCGCCGCTCGTCGTCCGGCGCGTGAAGGGAGATCGCCAGGTTGGGCCGGCGCTGCCAGCGGGCCATCTCCTCGATGCCGGGGAGGATGCCCACGGTGGAGACGGTGATGCGGTGGGGCGAGATGAATTCGGTCAGGATCTCGACCGCCCCGTGCACGCTTTCCACGTTGAGCAGCGGCTCGCCCATGCCCATGAAGACGATGTTCAGCCCCTCGGCCGGTAGCTTCCGGTCGGCGCGGATGGCCAGCACCTGGGCCACGATCTCGCCCGCCGTGAGATTTCGGCCCGCTCCCCAGTAGCCGGTGACGCAGAAGGTGCAGGCGAGCGCGCAGCCGGCCTGGCTGGAGATGCAGAAGGTGTGACGTCCCTCGTCGGGGATGTCGACCGCTTCGACGGTGGCGCCGTCGTGCAGGCGGAGCAGATATTTGCAGGTACCGTCGGCCGACTCATGGCGCGAAGTAGTTGCCGGCAGGCCGATGCGGAACCGCTCGGCGAGACGGGCCCGCAGCTCCTTCGAGAGATCGGTCAAGTCGGAGAAATCGCCCACTCCACGCTCGTAAAGAGCCTGGTAGATCTGCTTCACACGGAACGGCTTGTCCACCACCGGAGCCAGCACCGCGGCAAGCTGCTCGCGGGAAAGCCCAAGCAGATCCGCGCGGTCCAGGCTGGTGATTTCACTCGAAGGAATCATGGTCAAGCGAGCCGGAGAGGCCCGGGGAAAATTGGAGGGGTTCAATCGACGACGGCGCGGCGGCGGCGCATGCGTCGGGTCGGGTCGATTCCGATGGAGCGCAGGAACGACAAGTCGCGGCCGTCGATCTGGAAGGCGGGCTCACCCGAAGAGAGACGCGGCGCGGTGGTGGCGAAGGTCAGGGGCTCGATCTCGTTCGCTTCCCGCTTGCAGTCCACCAGCAGATAGAGAGCGTAACCCTCTTCGCGAATTCTGCGCAGCGTGCGATTCACATCCGAGCTCTCCGAGATCGCTTCGGAAAGAGCTCGCCTCAGCTCGCGCAGCATCTGATGGAGCTTGTCGTCCAGCTTCAAATCCTCCTGGCGCCTTTGGGGCCGCCGCCGGATTATCCCTTGCACCCTATGAGGAGTCAAACCGGAGTCAAACCAGGCGCAAGCGGTTCCAAGACCGGGCCAGCCGCTTGCAACACCACTCCTCCAGCCCACATTCCCCCGGCGTTTCCAGAAAGTCTAGCATGGTAGGCTCACGCCCACCTTGAACGGGTTTTCAGCAGCTTTTCCGATGACTTTCAACAACGAGGCACGCCGTTCATGACCGAGCCGGTCCAGCAGGCTGCCAGCCCCTTGGAGAGCCTGGCAGCGGCAGGCTTCAACTCCCACGAGATTCAGGTCCTGACAGGCGACGTCTCGCCGCGCCAGTACTCCCGCGTCGTCCTGGACGGCGGCGGCAACGCCATCCTGGCCACCTACCCGCCGGAGATCAGGGCGACGTGCGGGCGCTTCCTGAGCACCACGGAGATCCTTGAGCGGGCGGAGGTGCGGGTGCCGCGCATCCTGGCGAGCGACTGCGAGGCCGGCTGGATGCTGCTCGAGGATCTGGGTCCCCAGACGCTGGGCGAGTGGGGCCAGGGCCGGCCCTGGAGCGAGCTTGCCCCCTGGTTCAACGCCGCGCTGGAAATCGCCGGACGGATCGCGCGTCTGCCGGAATCTCCGGCAGGCGGCCCCTTGGAGCACAACCCGCGCTTGGGCGCCGAGCTGCTGCGCCGGGAGCTGACCCAGACGTGGGATTTCTTCCTGGAGCCCCAGGGTCTCGTGGCGGATGCGGATCTGGCGGCCGAGCTTCGCGCGGCGCTGGATGTACTCTGCGCCACTCTCGGCGGCGAGCCGCCCGTGCCCTGCCATCGCGATTTCATGGTCCGCAACCTGATGCCGCTCGCGAGCGGGGAGCTGGCGGTGCTGGACCATCAGGACCTGCGCCTCGGACCGCCGCTCTATGACGAGGCTTCGTTGCTCAACGACACGCTGTTCCCTCCGGCCGACGCCGAGGAGGTGCTCCTCGCCAGCCTGACGATGAAAGAGAGTCGCGTCCGTTACCACCGGGCCGCGGCGCAACGCACCCTCAAGGCGGTGGGCACCTACGCCTCTTTCGCCCGGCGAGGGGCCACCCGGCATCTGCCGCTGATCCCGCCAACGCTGTCGCGATTCGTGAAGAATTTCTCCCGGCTACCCGAAGGTGAGCCTCTGGCCGGCCGGCTCGCCGCGACCTGGAGTCACGTGTGGCGCGACGAGCCGGAATCCCCCTCCGGCTAGATCTGCTAAACTGACCGCGCCCTTGTTGGGCCAAGAGGGGCGAAAACCGCCCCGGGAGATCTTCCGTTATGCCTTCCCTTGGTGTTCCAGAGCTCATCATCATCTTCCTCATCATCATCGTCCTGTTCGGTGCCAGCCGGCTGCCGCAGATCGGCAAGGGCATCGGCGAGGGGATCCGCAACTTCAAGAAGGGGATGAAAGAG
>Ga0134121_10000331_pt1 | contig 55537 bp, 49 predicted proteins | sample KB301_FD_96463 | JGI IMG/M metagenome (GOLD analysis project Ga0134121, IMG submission 96463) | Terrestrial soil microbial communities without Nitrogen fertilizer from Kellogg Biological Station, Michigan, USA - KB3-0-1 | ecosystem: Environmental > Terrestrial > Soil > Unclassified ...
CTTCCAACGCGAGTTTCGCCTTGAACGCTCCGGTGTACTGCTTCCGCTTTCTTGCCATGCTCTCTCCTTAGAGCAGCGGAAATCCACCTTAGGTCCCTGTCCAGTTTTTGGGGTCCACCTCACCCCTCCTAAGTTAGGAGGCGTGGCTGCGCCGGGAAGAAAATTTCAAGTCCTTAGCGGCGCAGACGGAGTGGTTCCCGAGCCGAAGTGTTTCAAGCATGCATTTCGAGACGATAGGGCTTAGGAACCACCCCGTCTGCGGCTTTAAGGAGCTAGCGCGGCATTGCTTACTGCCGCAGCCACCCCTCCTAACTTAGGAGGGGACACCCGCGCCGACAAGAATGGATCAATGATTCGGGAGCAGTTCTTCAACCAGCCTCATGTACCGCGGCCCGAGTGAGGAGGGATGAAACTCTTTCTGAAACCGCGCTGTGACCGCCGCCGAGGCGCGCTCGCGCGCCTCGCGATCGCGGATCAACCGCATCGCAATCTCGGCGTACTCCACTTCGCGCGACGCGATCAACTCCGGCACGCCAAGGATCTCGGCGCTCGAGTTGCAGTGCGAATCCGCCGGATAACGCACAGCAACAATCGGCTTCCCTGCTCCCATGGCGTCGAGCAGCATTTCGTCTCCCGGTTCCGGAAACGACGCAAGATAGACATCGACTACGTTCATTACCGATGCCGTATCCGACATTGGCCCGAGGAAGCGCACCCGCGGCAATACGCCCTCCGCGTGCAGAAAGGAGCGAATGGCTTTGATATCTCCCGAACCCGCAAACAGGTGAAAGTGCAGGGGAAAGCGTTTAAGGATCGCTGCCAGCGAGTGGAGGTATCCCGCTCCGGCTATTTTCTGTAAGTTTCCAAAGGTAGCAGAAACGGAACCCGCAGACTCCAGCCCCATGCCCTGACGGGTATGCGGCGGATGGTTTCGCATGCGTCCTTCGATGTCGTCAGCAGGAAGGATTCCGGCCTGCAGGTCGAAGAGCGCCGCAACCGTTTCGACCGGCCGGCCCACGTGAACCTGGATCGCCGCCGGACGCAACGCCGCGACTCGCGTGGTGATCTGCTCATGGATACCGGCATGATAGAAAGCCACATCCAAACCATAGGCGCGAATCGAGGCTGCAACGCGCTCCGCGCGTTCATTGAAGTCGCCATCGGCCGATGCGATCAATGCCTCCACGCCGACATCCAGGTTTTTCGCTTCCGGCGACCCCGCGGGATTCATGAACCAGGATGTCGACCATTCGGTAGTAAATACGATCGACTCCACATCGTGCTCACTGAGGCTCTGAGTCAGCATGCGAAGGTAAACAGCGGGGCGGTAGTTGACGGCGAGGCTGCCGACGATGTGGGCCACTCTCCGAATGGGACGGGCAACCCGGTTCTCCGACGGATCCTTGGGAGCAGCCCATTTTTCGAAAATTTCCGCCACCCGGCGCGTCTTCTCCGCGTCCAGGCCGCCTAGAAATGCCCGCTGAAAGTAGTCCATCGCCGAACCGGGATCGGTATCGACGAGAGATTCCCCAATGCGAAAGGCGGCCTGCGCGAGCCGATCCCTCTCTCCCGCACGATAGAGGGCGAGCGTATAAGAGTGATTGATGATGTCGGAGGTGTAAGCGGTTTCTTCGGCGGCCTTTTCCAGAAGGGTTGAGGCGGCTTTGAAGTCTCCTTCCTTCAAAGCCTCGAAGGCTTTCTCGTAGCTCACTAGCCCTTTCGGGCGGTGTGGTGTTCCTGCGCTCTGCGCTTCAGACGGGATTTCTTTTTGTTGCGATTGACCCGGCGTCTCTTGAGGATTTCGTACTTCGTGCTCATTATTTCTGTCCCTTCAGGGAGGTGATGGCCTTGGCTTCGTCCTCATAGACGTCGAAGACCGTTAACAATTTTGTCATCTGGAGCAGGTCCTTGGTTTTATTTGTCAGCTTCAGCAGCTTCACATCCCCGCCCTTGTTTCGGATTGTGGTGTAAGACGACACGAGCTCGCCCAGTCCCGAGCTGTCGATGTAATTCACGTCGCCGAGATTCAGGATGAATTTGCGTTCTCCGTCGTTGACACTGGAGCGCAGATTCTCACGCAGCAGCAGCACGGGTTCTCCGATCGTCAGCTTCCCCGACAGATCGAGAATCGATACATCTTCAACCCTGCGCGTTTTTAAACTCAGACTCATAGCGACACCATCCTCCGGCTTATAAGAAAAATGCGATCGGAAGATTATCGCCTATCTTTGCATGGTTTCAATGGCTTTCCTGGATTGATGAGGCACGGATGCTACACTGGGCCGGTGGTAGGAAATCGTGGACGGATATAAGCGCCGCCTGGTCGTAGTGGCTGCCATCTTCATCATTTCAATCACGATTGGCGGCCTGGTGACCCAGGAAGGCGCCCGCGTCCCCCTCCGTGTGGAGCAGGTTGCCTCAATTGGAGGGGTCTATGAATTCACCTGGTCGCCCGACGGCAAAACGATCGCGTATATCGGGCCAACCGGGGGTGGATTCGATATCTGGACCGTCTTCAGTGCCGGTGGACAGGCGCAGCGCATTACGTCGACCCAGCGTTTCAAGAAGCAACTGCGGTGGTCTGGTGACGGGAAGTGGCTCGCTTTCATCGCCTATCAGGACGATGGCAATAGTGACCTTCGAGTCGTAAACCTCTCCGAAAACTCCATCGTCGACCTGACAGATACGCCCGCTGAAGAGAGCGACCCTGTGTGGTCTCCCGACAGTCGGCAGATCGCGTTCACCGAGCGCACCGGAACAAAGGCCAGTGTGATGAGCGTGGACATTGAATCCCGCATGGTGCACAAGCTCACCGACGCGCCTGCGTCGGATCTCCAGTGGTCTCCCGACGGCAAGTCTCTGGTGTTCGTTGCGAACCTTCTTCAGCTCCGGGACGAACGCCGCGAGAACGAAGACATCTTCATAATCCCGGCGGGGGGCGGCGAGCCGCGGCTGCTGACTCCCGGCACGCCGCGATTCCGAGACATGTCTCCCAGTTGGGCGCCCGATTCCAAACGAATCGTCTATACTTCCGACGAAACGGGGTTCAGCAATCTCTATATTCTCGACACGCAGAACGGATCGCGACAGACGTTAACCACCGGCGTAGTCGACAATGTGTCGCCGAAATGGTCACCGGATGGAAACATGGTGGCGTATGTGCGCATCCAGAATTCGATCTTCCACGTTTTTGGCATCGCAATCGGCGACAGCCACACGGTGAAGATTTCCGACGCCGACGGCGTGAACGGCGGATTCGGACCTGGAGGCGGCGCTGCCGGGACGCAAAACTCTCAGGGCCCTCCGGGAATGCTCGCATGGTCGCCAGACGGTAGACGCCTGGCGTTCACCCACTCCGATCCCGCGCGAACCTCCGATGTTTGGGCCGGCGGATTTGATGGAGCGCGGCCGGTCCAGGTGACGAAATCCATGCCCGGCGAGCTACGCCGCGAAAGCCGCTTCGCCTGGCCGGATCGCATCACCTACCGCAGTTTCGACGGGCAGGAGATCTCGGCGCTGGTCTACAAACCCAAGGGATCCAAGCCACCCTCCGGTCATCCCGCGGTGCTTCTGTTTCGCGACTCGCTGGATGGAGCGCATGCCACCGCGTGGGATCCGATCGTGCAGTTCCTTGCCAGCAGCGGCTATCTGGTATTTGCCCCGGACGTCCGAGGCTCCGGCGGCCACGGCCGTGAGTACCGGCAACTGGTTGCCGGCCATGGCGGCGATCACGACGTTCGCGACGCACTTTTTGGATTGGACCGCCTGTCATCCGAAGGTTTGATCGATGTTGAAAAGCTCGGCGTGATGGGCGCAGGTACCGGCGGATTTCTCACAACCGCAAGTCTGATTCGTGGCGAAACTCGTTTCAAGGCAGCCGTTGCCATCAACGGGATTGTGGATACGGTTACCGCCGCTTCATATCAGGGCACCGAGGACTGGTCCCATTACATGATCGGGTCCACGCCGATCGAGAATCCGATGCCTTATTACGAGCGTTCGATCGTGAATTTCATGGATACGCTCCGCACACCGATTGTTTTCCTGTATGCGAGGCAGAATCCTTCCGCGCCGTTTCAGCAGCTGCAGCAGTTCGCCGTGCAGGCCGAGGTCAAAGGCAAGTGGTATGATTACCGCGTTTTTGAAAATGAGTTTGGTGGATGGCGAACGTGGCGCCCCTCGAGTATGCGTCTCGCCCTCGAAGGCATCGAAGCCGTGTTTGAAAAATATCTTCAGGGCCGCGACCGCGAAGTCCGGCTGAGCCGCAATCGATAATTTTATGAAACTTTGGATCGGTACTCTTCTGATGGCCGTTCTGCTGCAACAGCCGGACGCCGAAACACGTGTCATCACCTATCTGAAAGCGAACGTGAAGCCGGGCCAGCCCGTCATTGTTTCGGACCTCGTCAATAAGGTCTTCAAAGCGCCCGACGAACAGCAGGCTCTCCAACGCCTCTACAACACGTTCTTCAAAATTCCGAATGCGATCGTGGAATTCCAGGAGCGGACGAAGAGGATTCCAACACTGAAGGAGCTATCGGAGCAATTTGCTTTCAAGGTGCCTGGAGAGATGGATGTGATCCTCCGCATCATGGAGTCGGATCCCCGCATCCCGAAGTACATGACGCGCGATGCGCGGACCGGAGAAATCACGAAGATCGACGTCGCCGTCATCAAGGCCGATCCCAACTTCGGCAAAGGCGTGGAGCGAATGATCGCCGGTTGGGAGGGGAAACAAGCGCCGCCCTTCACGCTCACCCAGTTTTCCGGGCAGACATTGAACTCCACCGCACTCGCAGGCCAGCCGCATCTGGTGTACTTCTGGTTTTCAAACTGTCCGCCCTGCGTTCAAACAACACCGATGCTGGTGAAGCTTTACAGCAAGTATTCCTCACAGGGCTTCCGCATCGTTGCCGCAAATGCCGATCATATTCTGGAATTGACGTATCCGGATTCGGTTCGGGCAAACTACGTGAAGGCCCAGGGCATCCAGTTCATGACGGGTCACCTCACGCCCACGATGCAGCAGGCCTACGGCGGCGTGACGCTCTTCCCCACCATGTTCTTCGTGAATCGCCAGGGAAAGATCGTGAAGCACATGGTCAGCCTCCAGACCGAAGCCACGATTGAGGCCGCAATTCGGGAGACGTTGAAGTAAAGACGCGGATTAAGGCAGTTCCTCAAGGTCACGTGCCCCGTCACGCGGAGCACAACGATTGCCAAATCAAGCTGCGTCGATTACAGTACGCTGCTTGAATTCAAAGTGAGGAGACTGTATGTCATTTACGCTCAATACCCGCAAAGTCGGCGATGTCGTGATCATCGATATGTCGGGACGCCTGGCGATCGGTGAAGCCGTATTGCTGCTTCGAAACACCTCGCGGCGCTTCATCGAGGACGGAAGCCACAAATTCATTCTCAATCTGGGAAGCGTATCGCACATCGATAGCGCCGGACTGGGTGAGCTCATCTCTATCTACACGTCCGTCAGAAACAAGCAAGGCGACGTGAAGCTGCTCAATCTGGATAAAAAGGCGAAGGACCTGCTCCAGATGACCAAGCTACTGACTGTCTTCGACACGTACAACGACGAAGCAAAAGCACTCGAATCTCTCACCAAATAGCCCATAAAATCGCAGGGGGCCGAGCGAACCTCGGCCACCTGCAGCAATCTTCAACGCGTCGCCAGGATTAGAGGTGACGGGCCCTCGGCCTGCACGGTCTTCACGCTCGTGAAACCGGCCTGCTTTAGCCACTGTTTGTATTGCGCCATCGTGAAAACATCACCTTCGTTCGTGTGAAGAACCATGTTGAGGCCAAACAGCAGTGGAAACATCGGCCCCGTGCGGGTATCGTTCGGAATCATTTCAGCGATAACGAGCGTGCCGCCGGGCTTCAACGCTTTGTACGATTTCGCAATGAGCGTTCTTCCCCACTTCTCGCCTTCCGTGTGGATAATGTGGCCAAGGATCACCACGTCGTATTGTTTCTGGCCGAAATCCATCTGCCGCAGATCGCCTTCGAGATAATCGTACTGATTCTCCACGCCGAACTGCTGCGCATATTCCCTTGCGACTGCCGTGACTTCAGGATAATCCGCCGCCGTCACCCGCGCCTTCGGCAGGGCTTGCGCAAACGGCAGCGACCAGGCCGCGGATCCGGCCGCGACATCGAGAACCCGCTCAATTTTATTAAGCTTCGCCTTCGGGAATACGGCGACCAGGCCGCTCGCGGCGTTATACGTCATCGGGAAAATGGCTTTGACGAGGCGGGGAAAGAACTCACGCCCTTCAGCCGTGTCGACACCCGCAACCGACTTGCCCGTTCGCACTACTTCGGCAAGTTGCATCCAGCCCGGCAGAGTGATCCGGGTCTCGTCCGCCATTGCACCAAGGAAGGACGGCTTGGTCCGAACCAGAAACATATCTGCAACCGGCGTCAATCCAAGCTGAGAGCCTCGCTTAGTCAGGTAGCCCATGCCGACCAGGGCGTCCAACAGCCGTTCCACGCCCCGCTTCGGGGCTTTGATCGCTTTCGCGACATCGACAGCAGTCTTCTTTCCCTGTGCAATCGTTGTAAACACATCCAACTCGATCGCACCGACCAGAGCCAGCGACACACGTGCCGCCCAAAGATCGTTCAGGAATTTCATCGGCGTAATCTGGGCTTTAGACATGAGTTCCTCCAAGTATCAAATTTGAATCCCTGAGATTAACACCGCGGAGAAACCGGCATCAGGCAATCGGGGTGAAGAGAGAGCGAATCTTGAGGAATTGCTCTCTGTCACTCATTTCACTAGAATTCCGCCGAGGTTCGAAACATGAGATCACTACTTTCCGTTCTGCTCTGCTTGATGGTATGCACTTCCCTGCCGGCGCAGGCACCGTCCGCCGCCGCGATCAGAAAAGGCACCGTCGATCACATCAAGGTGCATGGGAAATCCCTTGAAGGAAACCTCGAAGGCGATTCGCCGGATCGTGACGTCTTCATTTATCTGCCGCCCAGCTATGCGACGAGCAAGAACAGGCGATACCCGGTGGTCTATATGCTCCATGGCTACGGCCTCACGGCCGAACGCTGGATGCCCTTCACGAAAATGGCCGATGCTGCCGACAAGGATATTGCGGCGGGAACGATGAAGGAAATGATCTTCGTGAATCCCGACGCGTTTACCAAATACAACGGCAGCATGTATTCGAGCTCGCCTACCATAGGAGACTGGGAAGCCTACATCGCGGAGGATCTCGTTGCATACGTGGACAGCCACTACCGCACGATCGCAGATCGCATGAGCCGCGGCCTCGGCGGACATTCCATGGGCGGCTATGGCACGGTGCGCATTGGAATGAAGCGCCCCGACGTTTTTTCGAGCATGTACATCATGAGTGCGTGTTGTCTTATGAATAACCCCGGCGCGACGCGGGGGCAAGGCGGACAAGCTGGGCAGGGAGGGCAAGCGGGACGCGGCGGAAATCGCGGCGCGGCGCAAGCACCCAATACGGGCGCGGCTCCGCCTGCGCCGGCTCAACCGACCGCCATTCCACCAGTGCCGGGCGCTGCAGGGGCCAGAGGGCAGGCCCCACAAGGCGCACGGGGCGGACGAGGCGGCGGATTTGGAAACACGAACGCCGCGGAAGCAGCTGCGTGGTCTTCGAATCCTAATAATCCTCCCGACTTCTCAGACTTACCCACAAAGGACGGACAACCTGTTCCTGCGATTGCGGCGAAGTGGGTGGCCAATTCCCCGCTCGTGATGGTCGATCAATACCTTACGAACCTGAAGAAGTATCACGCCATCATGATGGACGTCGGACTGCAGGATACTCTCGCCGGTTCCAACCGCCAGTTGGAGGAAAGCTTCAAAACGTTCGGCATCGACCACACGTTCGAAACCTACGAGGGCGATCATACGAATCACGTTCCCGAACGCATCGAACAGAAGGTGCTTCCCTTTTTCTCGAACAATCTTTCTTTCACGAAGCCGAAGAAGTAAATGGCCCGAGCAGTTGCAGGATTCCGATTCCGCGGTTCCCTGACCCGGCGATCGACGCACCGCGGATGAATTTGGGGTCAGACCACTCGAACCCCAAACTCGCAGTTCAGAGTTTGGGGTTCGAGTGGTCTGACCCCAAACTCATCCCCGGCTAAATCCCCTACCCTGAATTCGGAGAAGTATGGCCACAAGCAGTTGCAGGATTCCGATTCCGCAGTTCCCTGACCCGGCGATCGACGTACCGCTGGCCGAGAAGCCCGAGGCGCAGGTCGCAGTCTTTGCCGGCGGCTGCTTCTGGTGCGTGGAAGCCGTCTTCAGGGAGCTTCGCGGGGTTCAATCCGTTCGTTCCGGATATGTTGGAGGCACGGCCGCTACCGCCGACTATCGAAGCGTATGCGGCGGGCAGACCGATCATGCCGAGTCGATCGAGATTGTCTACGACGCCAGCCAGGTTACCTTTGGCCAGTTGCTGAAGATTCACTTCTCCGTCGCTCACGATCCCACAACGCGGGACCGTCAGGGCAACGATGTTGGCCGCCAGTATCGATCGGTGGTGTTCTATGTCAATGAAGAGCAGGAGCGCATCGCCGAAGCTTACATCCGCCAGCTGAATGGCGCCGGCATCTTCACGTGTCCGATTGTCACGACGGTCGAGCCGTTGCAGAAGTTCTTCGAGGCAGAGGCTTACCATCAGAACTATGCGGCGCTGAATCCCAGTCAGCCCTATGTCGCCTACGTCGCGCAACCCAAGGTGGACAAGCTGAGGGAGTCCTTTCCGGAGAAGCTGACGGCGAAGCCTAAATAAATAATCCTGAAGACCCGTTATTTATCGGACTTCTTTTTGAGGCGAACGAGAAAACGGCTCGTCCCGGAACCGACGGGACGAATGCTGTTAAACATCGTCTGCGCAATCCGCCAGGAACCGCCTTCCTGTTTCCACAGGGTCAAAAAGCGGCCATCGTCACGAATACGATCATCTCCGCTGAGAGACTCGATCGCAACCAGATAGGCCCATCGTTCAACAGCCCACCCATCGAACACCGTGACGTCCCGCTCGGTTTCTTCCACGGTAACGACACGAAAAGCCGCGAAATACTCCTGGTGCCACTCTTTGATTTCCTCTTTCCCGAACATGGACGGTTCGTTCGGCGCCATCATCATGGCGGTGTCGCTGAAGAACGAAAGCAGTGCGTCAACGTCGCGCTTCAGGAACGCGTCGAGATAACGGCGGTGAGGTTCGCCAATAGGATCCGCAGCGTTGATTTCTTTGCTCATGTTCTTCTCCGTGCTCAACACCGTTCCGCAATCACGATGGTTATATCGTCGGTCTGATCGCGGCCGCGGGTGAATTCCGCGATCGCAGCGATAATCGCGTCGTGAACGCGGGTCAATCCTGCCGGGCCCTGACGCTGAATGATTTCCTTGACGCGCTCCTCACCAAACATGTCTCCCGCCAGGTTTTCGGCTTCGGTGAGGCCATCGGAGTACGCGAACATAAGATCTCCCGGCGAAAGTTCGACGGACTGAGGCTCGAATACGACGAAGTCGAACGCTCCGAGAACCAGGTTAGTGGAAGGCCACTCGTCGATAAGACCGGTCGCGGCGCGGTAGACGTACACGGGGTTGTGTCCGGCGCTGATGTACTGCCCCTTGCCGTCAGGAGAGAGAGAGCAAAGGAACATCGTGGCAAATCGTCCTGACGACTTCGAGTGGATAAATTTATTCAGCCGGTTCAGGGCCGCATCCGGCACCTCGCCGGACTGTAGGAGAAGCTGGAGACATCCGAGAATCATCGAACTGAGCACGGATGCTGCGACGCCCTTCCCCGAAATGTCTGCCAGGACGGAGATCAGGTCGCCGGAGGGCATCACCTGAAAATCGTAGAAGTCGCCGCCCACATAGCGGGTGGGACGGCAAAACGCGCTCAATTTCAGATGAGGCATTTTCGGGATTTCGCGTGGCAGCAAACTGCGCTGCGTCTCTTCGGCCAAAGCAAGATCGCGTTCGAGGCTCTTCCTGTGGTCGATGCTTTTCATCATCTCGACCCGCTCGAGCACGTTGCCCGCCTCGACGGCGAGTTTGCCCAGGATCTTCTGGTCCAGGCCGGAAAGAGAGTGCATCGCCTTGGTGCTGTCCAGATAAAGAATGCCGAGGATGGCCGCGGAATCGCCGTCCGTGGGGATTCCCAACAGGGGAAGGCATGCAATCGCCCGCAGGTTCATGCCGACAATGCTCGCCTGTGCTGCGAAATCGCTTTGAATGCCTTCGACCATGAAAACTTCACGGCGCTTCGCGACCACTTCGCGAATGATGCTCTGGCTGGTACTGAATTGAGATTCCGAAAGCCTGCGCTTGTCGCCATCCATCCCTGCCGAGAAGCCGTAGCCGTCCGGCTTCTGGGTCATGATGAACGCGCGTTCGGCGCCGCTGATGCGCAGGGCGTGCTCGAGAATCTGATAAAGCGCATTGTCGGGAGTAAAAACCTGGCTCCACTCGTTTTGAAAATTGAGGATGCAGAGAATCTTCTCGAGGTCCGAAGCTTCCGACGGCAGAACCTTCCCAAGGTCGGTGAACGACTTTTGCACGATGCGCGTCGTATCGATCTCCTGCCGCACATCCGAAGCATCGACGAGATAGTGAAACTCATCCCCCTTGCCGAACACAATCCTGTCGCCGTGACTTAACGGGTGGCGACTCACGCGCTGGCCATTTACGAACGTGCCGTAGGTGCTTTCAAGGTCCTGCAACTCATATCCGCCGCTCTGGCTGGTAACAAGCTTGGCATGTCTCCGCGATACGTGCTGGCTGGTGAGAACCAGGTCCACACCGCCAGCCCGCCCGACAACAATTTCAGAGGAAGCGATCAGGTATTCCTGGTACTTGCCGTCCGGAGCTTTCCATTTAAATCGAGGTGCGTTCATGAGCGCGCAGAACGGAGGCGAATGGACTGAACGGGACTGGTCACGATCGTTTGCCCGTCACAAAGAATTTCCATGTTGAATCCCACGTAGATTCCGCCGAGTTTCAGAAAGCTGCCTCGGAGCGAGCTTCCGCAAAGACGGGCTGCCGTACTCTCGATGAAGAACTTCCCTCCGCGAATCAGAATCTCCCGTTCGGCCCCGTCGATCGTAGTGATCTCATAGACGCTGTTGCGCGTCTCCACAATCAATTCGGACAGGTCCGGCAGGGAAGCAAGCTGAACACCATCGCTCCATGAGTGATTCACCCAGTTATCGAGAAGCGCAGACGCGTGGCGGCTCGACGTTTCGAACATAAGGTTTATCTATCCTAAACCCAGACGGATTGTAAAGGTCGATCCGACCCCCAGGCGGCTGCTCACAGAAAGCGTGCCGCCTTGACTCTCGATCGCATGCTTTGCAATGGCAAGTCCGAGGCCTGTCCCTCCAGATCCCCGCGTCCTGGATTTTTCGACGCGATAAAAGCGTTCGAAGACGCGAACGATATCGTTCTGAGGAATGCCGACGCCGGTATCCTGGACATCGATCCGAACGTCGTGGTCGGTCTGTGACACGGAGATATGAACCTTGCCACGCTCACGATTGTAGTGGATCGCATTGTCAATAAGATTGGAGAGGGCCAGGACCAGCCGCGACCGGTCCGCCTGTACGTCAACCCGCTGAATATCCAGCGTCGCGATGATCTGTTTGTCCGCCATCAGGTGCTGTTTTGAACGAAGCTGCTCCTCCAGGAGCTCTTGCATGTTCAGGTGCTCCCTTTGGACGGGCAGTTCCCTTTCAAGGCTCGCGAGAAGCAGCAGGTCTTCCACCAGGGCCTGAAGAAGCGTCGCATTTCTTTCGATCGCTTCGAGAAACTCGCGCCTGACAGCAGGATCTTCGGGCTCTGTGTTGAGAAGCGTTTCCGCGTAGCCGCATATGGACGTGAGCGGCGTCTTGAATTCATGAGAGACGTTGGCAACGAAATCCTTCCTCATTTTTTCCGTTCGCCGGATCTCCGTCAGATCGTGAAAGACCATGACGACGAGGTCCACTTCACCGGACCGTGCCCGTACGGTGGCTGCTTTCGCCAGAAGAACGCGATGGCCTCGCGTCGTGAGATCGATCGCCGGAGGATCCAGTCCTGCGAGAGCCGAGCGGACCGCAGATTCGATCGCAGGGTCCCGAACCAACTCCATGGGAATTTTTCCGGCCGTATCTCCACGAAGATCGAGCAGGGTCTGCATCGAATGATTTGCAAGAATGACGCGCGCGTTGCGATCGAAGACGGTAACACCAGCGCTCATCGCGGCGATGATAGCCTCCGTACGGTACTTGTCGCTTTCCAGCTCTTCCATTTTGCGCTTCAGGCTCTTGGCCATGGCATTCAGCGAGGAGCCCACGGTCGAAAGATCGCGATCCCCCATGACAGGAATCTGCGAATTCAAGTCTCCATAGGCGAGTTGATGCGATGCGTCGGCCATCCGACGTAACGGCCGCGACACGACGGCATAAACCATATATCCAAATACGAGCGTGAGGCCGATGCCGACCACCATTGCCAGGGCCAGTTGACGCCGCAAGCCGGAAAGGAGTGTTTCCACGGAAGCAAGCGGCATCGCAACGCGCAAAACGGTTCCATCGTCGAGATTGGTTGCCACGTAGATGAAGGGGATGCCGAGAGTCGCACTCTGGCGGATCGAGGTCCCGCGCCCGGACTGCCGGGCCTGGACAAATTCCGGACGGCCGGCATGATTCTCCATGTCCGGCAGTCCCGCCGCGGTGACTTCTGAATCTCCGAGAACCCGGCCATCCGGCGCAATGAGAGTGACGCGGACAGCCAGCAGTTTCGCGATATCTCCAGCCAGGCCTTGGGCGTCACCCGAAAGAGGATGTAACCGCACGTAAGCCTTCGCGAGAGTTGCCGACCTGTAAAGCTGGCTTTCGATTTCAGTTTCGAACGTTGTCTTGAGATTACTGCCCAGAAAATAGGCCAGCAGAAGGGTCATGACGCCAAGCGCCACCACATTCAAGGCGACGAGTCGTGAGTGCAGTCGTAGAGCCATGATTTCGGCGTCAGGCCAGTATTTTGTAGACGATCGCCGCAACGCTTGCGGCCGCCGGGATTGTCACAATCCAGGCCCACACAATGTGCTTGGTAACACCCCACCGGACGGCGGACAGACGTCGAGTCGAGCCGACCCCGATGATCGCGCCTGTAATGGTGTGCGTTGTGCTAACGGGTATTCCGTTCATCGCCAAACCGAAGAGGCAGATCGCGGCCGCAGTCTCCGCGCTGAATCCACCAATGGGTTTAAGAGCGGTAATCTTCTGGCCCATCGTCTTGACGATGCGCCACCCTCCGGACAGTGTTCCCAATGCGATCGCGGAGTGAGCCAGAAGAATCACCCACAACGGAACGTCGAAGGTCTTGGTTATCTTCGCCGTATAGAGAACACCGGCGATGATACCCATGGTTTTCTGCGCGTCGTTCGTTCCATGGCCGAGACTATAGAGAGCAGCGGAGAACAACTGCAGGATCCGAAAATTCTTGTCCACCCGGCGCGGCGGCATGTGCCGAACGATCCACATCGTAATACCCATGATGACAAAGCCCAGGATCATTCCGGCAATCGGAGACACCACAATGAAGATAAGCGTCTTCGTCCAGCCCGACGCGATGATCACGACCAGGCCTGCCTTCGCGACGGCGCTTCCAGCGTAACCGCCCATCAACGCATGCGATGAACTGGTGGGCAGACCGAAATACCAGGTGATGATGTTCCAGACTATCGCGCCACAAAGGCCTGCGAAAATCACGGTGTTATCCACCATCTCGATGTGGATCATTCCGCTGCCAATGGTCTTTGCGACACCCACGCCAAAGAAAAATGCCGCTGCGAAATTGAAGAAAGCTGCCCAGATCACCGCCTTTCCCGGCGATAGAACGCGGGTGGAAACGACGGTCGCTATCGAATTCGCCGCGTCGTGAAATCCATTCAGGTAGTCGAAAACAAGGGCTGTTAATATGATCGAAGCCACGACCCAGAGTGTCGGAGAGCTAAAGTTCACGCAAAAACATCCTTTGAGGTTAGGAGTAGCCGGAGATCGTCCGGGTTTGTTAGAGTCCCTTGACCGCCAGCTCTTCTGGCGCCGCGTGATTATACCCGCATCATCAGTTTGAGGAGTCTTCGAATGGGTCTCGGATCTGTATTGAAATTTTTTCTGCCGCACGAGGACAAGTTCCTGTCGTATTTCGAGCAGTCTGCCGACAACCTGAGAAGCGCGGCCAATCTCTATGCCGGCCTGGCCAAAGTGTCGACCCACGATGAAATGGCTGCCGCCCGAGAAGAGATCAAGAAGCTGGAGCACGTCGGCGACAAGCTGACTCACACGATCTTCGAAGAACTCAACAAATCCTTCATCACTCCATTCGACCGCGAAGATATTTATTCACTCACCAAGAGCATGGACGACGTTCTGGACCTGATGGACCACGTCGCGGACATTCTTCTGCTCTATCGGATCGACAAGTTGGACGATGGCATGGTGATGTTGCTCGAGGTAACGAGGCGCGCCGTGAACGATATCCATAAAAGTATCCACAGCCTCAGAAACATCGACTACGACAAGATTCGAGAACAGATCATCAGCGTGCACGCTCTCGAAAACGAGGGCGACCGACTGTACCGTCATTTCATCGGCGGACTTTATGCGGAAGAACGCGACGCGATTCGATTGATGAAATACAGTTCGATCTATAACGAACTGGAGCAAACCATCGACAAGTGTGAAGACCTGATGAACGCGATCGAGTCGATCGTCCTGAAGCAGGCTTAAGGATCGTCCTCTCCTCTTGAGCCCACTCGAGGAGGGTGGCCGACAGCCCAGCAGGCTTACGGACGAGGTGGTCTCAAGGCTTTCGAATGGTGGCGAGGAATCGACTGGTACCCGATCCGACGGGCTGCATGCTGTTGAACATCGCGTAGGCAATTCTCCAGATTCCATCGGGTTCGCGCGTCCAGTTCATCAGGAAGCGCCCTTCATCGCGGATGCTTTCAGCTCCGACGTTCGCATCGATGACAACTTTGTAGGCCCATCGTTCGATTGCCCAGTCTCCAATGATTTTGACCTCGCGTTGTGTTGGTTGGAGACTCACGATTGAGAAACTCTGAAAGTAATCCTGATGCCATTCACGCAGTTCCATCTCCCCATAGACACTGCGGTCATTGGGCGGCATAAGAACGCCATTTTCGTGGAATAACGACACCACGGTTTCCACGTCGCTCGAGGTCACGGCAGCGATGTATTTCTGGTGACTATCTACGAAAGGATCAGTGGACTCGTCCTGGTCAAACACTATGCCTCCTTAGTCAATTCTTCGGTCACTGCCTCGCCTACTTCCTGGGTCGCGGCAGGTCCGACACCACCTCGTGCGGATGATACACCTCGGACAACGCTTGAAGTTCTGCGGAATCCAGCTTTATAGAGAGGGAGCCTGCCAGTTCGTCCAACTGATTCAGCTTCGTCACCCCGACTATCGGGGCGGTAATCCCCGGCTGTTGCAATACCCAGGCGAGCGCCACTTGCACGTTGGATACACCGCGCCCACCGGCGACTTCAGTAATACGGGCGGTTATAGCAAAATCCTGCGGAGAGTAATAGAGCTTCTTCATGTAGTCGTCGGTTTTGGCGCGAAGCGTATCGCCCCAATCTTCCTTGCGGCGTTCTCCGGTAACGAAGCCGCGGGCAATCGGGCTATAGGGAATCACGGCGATTCCCTCGGCCTGGCAGAGCGGAATCATCTCCCGTTCTTCTTCGCGGTAAAGCAGGTTGTAATAGGGCTGCATTGAAACCGGGCGCGTCACGCCCAAACGATCCGCCGTGTAGAGCATCCTGGCAAACTGCCACGCAGACATCGTGGAGGCGCCGATGTGGAGGGCTTTCCCGGCTTTCACGATATCGTGGAGGGCGACGAGCGTTTCTTCGATAGGCGTGCCGTAGTCCCATCGGTGAACTTGGTAGAGATCCACGTAATCGGTGCCCAGCCGCTTCAGACTTGCATCGATGGAATGAAAGAGATGCTTGCGCGAGAGCCCACGGTCGTTGGGATCGTCGCTCATCGGGAGACAGGCCTTGGTCGCGATGACGGTGCGCTCGCGGCGCGCGCCGAAGTCTTTCAGGGCGTTGCCGAGAATCTCTTCCGAACGCCCAAAAGAATAGATGTCGGCCGTATCGAAAAAGTTGATGCCGAGTTCAAGCGCGCGGCGAATGAACGGGCGGCTCTCCTCTTCTTCGAGCACCCATTGGCGCCACGACTTCGAACCGTAACTCATCGTGCCGAAGATGAGCCTCGACACCTTCAGGCCGGTCGAACCAAAATTGACGTAATCCATTTCCTTATTATTCCAATGAGGGATGACGAAACGTATAAACCAATCCGAGCAGCCCCAACTGAATCATCGCTCCCGGAGCCAGCGCAGGCGCTGTGCCCGTGACGATCTTCGCTAGCAGCTGCATTCTGCCGATCGTGGGATGTACCTTAAGTTCATCAGCTTGGTTCGCCCGATAATGCAGCGTAGTTCCGAGCAATCCGGCAGCAACGAACAGCACCATGGTGATCTGAAATGCCCGCAGGCTTGCCGACTTCCGGTCGAGCGCGTACCACCCCAGCACGAGCAGACACATTACGATCAGAACGATGGGAACCAACTGCGCCAATCCGGCGGTGTGCCCAAGAAGTAACAGTTCGATACCCGTTCCAAAGAGGCCAAGAAGGAAAACCGCCAGAACCATCGCACGCATGCTCATGGGTTCGAGAATGATATGACAAAACCACTTGGAGGTTGGTACAAGATACGGCGCGCCAAATTCGGATCAATACTCCCACAGAGCCCGGACGAGAATGCGAAATCCAGCAACGTCACCGAAATCTATGCCAGGGACCATCGCGGGAGTTCAGAGCCGTCTTCCAACGTGGAGCGATATATGCATCCCTCCGAAAAGTCGGAATGAGCCGCGGATTAGCCGGATAAAAGTGCAAGTTTTTCGCGAGATTTGCCTTGGTTTTCAAATAGAACCAGCAGCTTCACTGCGGCGGTGTTCCTGCAGTATCCTGACTGTGGCTTCCATGGCGTCCAATATCCCTCGAAAGCTTTTTACCTTCGACGACTGTCTCCGGATGGCGGAAACCGGCATTCTGTCGCCGACCGATCGCGTCGAACTCATTCACGGGGAAATCCTCGTGGTGAGCCCTGCCGGACCTCGTCATGCGGCAATTATTGATGCGGCCAATCGGACATTGGTGGGCCTCGCCGGAGATACGGCCATCGTTCGGATACAAAGTACGGTCGTGCTGGATGCGTTCGCGGCGCCAGAGCCGGATATTGCCTTGTTACGGCCGCGGAATGATTTTTACGCGACCAAACATCCTTGCGCAGCGGACATCACCCTGATTATCGAAGTTGCGGATTCATCCCTGGAATACGACACCACCGTCAAGCTTGGGCTCTACGCGATTCTGGGAATTTCCGAATATTGGGTGGCTGACCTGCAAGGCAATCGGTTGCTCGTTTACTCCGCTCCCGAAGGCGATGCCTATCGAGAAGAGCGCGAGTTGCATCGCGGGGATACCGTAGCGCCTCGCTTTTTGCCCGATTGCAGGATTCCGGTCGATCTCCTGTTGTCGTAACCGCGATTAGTCCAACTTCAAACGCAGCCGGGGCACAGCGGAGAGTCACCATTCAATTTGAGTACACCTCGACAAGTGAGACGAGCGTCACGGCGCTCCCGTGGTTTAGGCTTTGAGCCGCGAACCGCAGGGTCAGAGCCCATTTTTCCTTTGACAGAAAATTCGCTTCAGACCATGCTTAAGCCTGATTTTTAATAGGTTTGCAGACTTTTTCAGGGAGGCCGAATGGCAGCCATCACCTTCACGGTAAACGGCAGGCAGCAGAGCGTCGATGTGGCGCCGCAGATGCCGTTGCTGTGGGTTTTGCGAGATTCGCTGGGCATGACCGGCACCAAGTTTGGTTGCGGCATGGGGCTGTGCGGTGCGTGCACCGTTCACATCGACGGACAGGCCCTTCGATCATGCAGCACACCCGTCTCGAATGTGGCTGGAAAGCGCGTCACCACCATCGAAGGGCTCTCGGCCGATGGCAGCCATCCTGTACAAAAAGCCTGGCTTGAAGCCGACGTTCCGCAATGCGGATACTGCCAGTCCGGCCAGATCATGAGCGCCGCGGCACTTCTCGCCAACAAACCCAAACCGACAGATGCCGAGATCGACAGCGCGATGCGCGGCAACATCTGCCGCTGCGGGACGTATCAATCCATTCGCGAAGCGATCCATCGCGCGGCACAGGGAGGCTCCCGATGAGCGGAGCGAATGCAAGCCCGATAGGGCGCAGCCATCAAGAGATGAGTGGAGCGAATGCAAGCCCGATAGGGCGCAGCCATCAAGAGATGAGCGGAGCGAATGCAAGCCCGATAGGGCGCAGCCATCAAGAGATGAGTGCCGTCAAAACCCTCAGCCGTCGCGGATTCCTGAAAGTCAGCACTGCCGCCACCGGCGGCTTGCTCATCGGATTCTATCTTCCGGGAAAAGGCGAACTCGCAGCGCAATCTGGATCTGCCTCGGAGCCCGCGCAGCTAAACGCCTTCATACAAATCGGCACAGATGACCTCGTCACCTTCATCATCCACAAGCCGGAGAATGGTCAGGGAACCACCACTTCTCTCTCGCAGTTGCTGGCGGAAGAACTCGAATGCGACTGGAAAAAGATTCGCTGGGAATATGCCCCGATTGCCCAGGTCTACGCCAACGGAGGCCTGCAGGGAACGGTCGGAAGTTCGGCTATCCGAAACACGTTTACGCCGCTGCGCCAGGCCGGCGCGGTCGCGCGCGAGCTGCTGATTCAAACTGCGGCTCAGCAATGGGGTGTGGACAAATCCCAGTGCAAAGCCGAGAACAACAACGTCATCAATACCGCGACGAAGGCAAAACTCAGCTATGGAAGCCTGGCCAATGCGGCTTCAAAACTTCCGGTCCCCGCAACCAATACCGTCAAACTGAAAACCGCTGAAGAATTCAAGATCATCGGCAAAGCGACGAAGCGACTCGACACGCCGTTGAAAATCACCGGCCAGGCCATCTATGCGCTCGATGTCCGGCTGCCCGGCATGCTGTACGCTGTCGTTGCACGACCGCCAGTAATCGGAGGATCGCTCGTCAGTTTCGATGCGACGCGCGCGAAGGCTGTCGCGGGCGTGAAGCATGTCGTTCAGATTCCGGAAGGGGTCGCGGTTGTTGCAGACAACACCTGGGCTGCGATGGAAGGCCGCAAGGTGCTGGACGCACAATGGAACGAAGGCAGCAACGCCAACTTCAACACGGAAGGCATGCGGAAACAGCTTGCCCAGATGATCGAAACTCCCGGCAACGTCGCGACAAAACGCGGTCAGGGCGAGGCCGCCCTCTCCACTGCGGCAAAACAGATCGAAGCCGTTTACGAAGCGCCGTACCTGGCGCACGCGCCGATGGAGCCCTTTACGTGTGTCGCGCGCGTCACAAATGATTCATGCGAAGTATGGGTCGGCAGCCAGCTTCCCAGCATTGCCAACGGCAATGCGGTTCAGGCCAGCGGGCTGCCTGCAACCAAAGTGAATCTGCATACGCTATACATGGGCGGCGGATTCGGCAGCCGCGGCGGCGGCGCATACGTGACGGAGGCCGTCGGCATCTCGAAGGCACTAGGCGTTCCTGTAAAACTCACGTACACACGCGAGGACGATCTCACAACCGACAGATTCCGCCCCTCGTCGTACATGAAATTCAAGGCCGGACTCGATTCCGAAGGCATGCCGATGGCATGGACTGCGCGCGTGTCCGCCTCGTCGTTCGCCGGCCTGCAGAACGGCATCGATCGCGAAGGCGTCGCGGGCATCAACGACATTCTGTACAACATCCCCAACATTCAGGTGGAATACCGGGAGCCCGGCTTCACGATTCCCACGAATTATTGGCGCTCGGTCGGCCACTCGCAGAACACCTTTTTCACGGAAAGCTTTATCGATGAACTGGCCCTTGCTGCCGGCAAGGATCCCGTGGAATTCCGCCGCGCGATGCTGGCAGCGCAGCCCCGATTGCTCGGCGTGGTAAATCTTGCAGCGGAGAAAGCAGGATGGGGCAAATCGCTGCCGGCAGGACACGCCCTCGGCGTCGCCGCAGTGAATTGCTTCGGCAGTTTCAACGCTCAGGTCGCCGAAGTATCCATCGTGCAGGGGAAGGTTCGGGTGCATCGCGTGGTGAGCGTCGTCGATTGCGGACAGGCCGTCAATCCTGCAGGTATCGTGCAACAGCAGCAAAGCGCGATCGTGTACGGATTGAGCGCCGCGCTGCGCGGCAACATTACATTCGACAAGGGCCGCGTCCAGCAGACGAACTTTCATCAGTATGAGCCTTTACGAATAGACGAAATGCCCGTCGTGGAAGTCCATATCGTACCGAGCACGGCTGCTCCCGGAGGGATGGGTGAGGTCGGCACGCCCGCGATCGCCCCAGCCGTCGGTAATGCAATTTTTAAAATCACGGGAAAGCGCATCCGCAGGATGCCTTTCAGTCTCGAAACTTTTGTTTAGCAAACTGGAGGTCTTTTTTATGCGAAAAAGTCTATGGAGTCTGGTTATCGCCAGCACCCTGCTGGCCGTTCCGCTGATGGCGCACCATTCGTTGACGGCAGAATTTGACACGAACAAGCCAATCACCTTTACGGGGACGGTGAAGAAAGTGGATTGGATGAATCCACATATCTACACGGTCGTGGAAACAAAAAGTGCCGACGGAAAAGTTGTGGAGTATCGCGTTGAGGGTGGCCCGCCGAACGCTCTTTTTCGCGCGAACTGGAGACCCGACAGCCTGAAGGTCGGCGAGACAGTCACAGTGACCGGGCTCAGAGCAAAATCCGAAACCTCTCATAACGTCGGACAGGCAACGATCAAGAAGGCCGACGGCACAGCGGTCTACAACACCCGCTAGCACAAAGAATTAGCCACGGGTTTACACGGAAGGCTAATTCGGGAAGATTCGGGGCCGAAGATTCGGGGCCGTGCTACTCGAACCCCGAACTCGAGCCGACTTTTCAGACCGAGAAACGATTCTCGTGGAGTTCGGGGTTCGAGTAGCACGGCCCCGAATCTTCGGCCCCGAATCTTCCCGAATTAGCCCGTAATTTCCGGCCCTAATTCCCGTCAGCTAACCTCTGCCTCACTTCCCCAGCGCGTTTCCCCAGCGATTGTTTTCCTGACAGATGTATTCCTGAATCTCGCCTTCCGGGTCCCATCCGACATCAAAAGCCACTTTCCAGGGAGCGGTGTAGGCGCCAGGGTCTTCAATCGTCGCTTCATAGTGCAGGGTATAAAGGTCCGTGCGCGTGTAGCGCTCCACGATGTGCAGTTTCCCGGTATGCGACTTGCCGCCCATGTCGATCCAGCTGCCTTCGTTGAAGCCGACAACATCGATCACCAACGTGTTGCCTTCCCAATGCCCGACAGAATGTCCCATCCAGGTCGGAGTCAGTTCGCCTGCCGGCGGGTGCGCGCGGCCATCCATATAGATGTTGCGCCAAATGTGGGCGCCGCCCTCGTAGATCATGACGATGCGTTTCTGATTCGGTATTTGAAGAATCTCCATGGGATAGGGCGTGGTCATCAGGCGAGGACCGCTGGGAGGCAGACACAACCCATTAGGGTCGTAGAGAGAACCGGAGCCTTTCCGCTCCGCGGCCAGCGATGCGGCCCACGGTTGATACGGGATCTCCTTCGGTTCCACGAGAATGGCCGTGTAATCCTGATATTGCGTCGGAGCCCAGTAGCCCTTATTCGGAACAATACTTCCGAGGTTAGGCGTTCCGTCTTCCAGTTTGGGAGCCGGTGGGCGGTTCGCGGGCGGGCGCGGTGCGCGAACCTGCGCGACGGCAGCCGCTGAGATCAGAAGACCGAGGATCATTGTGAGGGTCTGGCGTTTCATCGCTGCGAAACTATAAGGGTCGTCCGCCGGTGTCAAGAATGAAGTCCCGTCCGCTCTTGAGGGTAATAACATCCTTGACGCCTCCTCACCCCGACGGGGTGAAAGGAGATCAGCCAGAGGTAAGCGAGCGCGAGCGAGCCACCTCCGGTTGGCACTACCAGGCAGCCCTTGCACCGTTTGGGTGTAAGGGGAGGAATGTCCCTTGAGCGGGGGTTGCGCGCGCTTACCCCGGCTTGTACCGTCCTTCACCCCTTCTGGGTGACGTCACCCCTTCTGGGTGAGGATGGCCTTTGCACAGAAAGTCGAGGACTGTTTTCGAGCGGGCCCTCTCCTTCGGGAGAGGGTGGCCGAAGGCCGGGTGAGGGCAGGCGAATGGACCCTCTCAAGGCCCTCGAACACGGATGCAATGATTTCAATGACTCGCAAACAACGATCGCGAGCACAATTTGTTCGAGGGCCCTTATTGAAACCAGGCAGGCAAGCCTGCCTTCTGATGCTCAACCGGCCCTTCGGGCCACCTTCTCCCGGGGGTGCAGGCCGCACGAACACGTGCCGGACTTCTTGTGCAAAGCCGTGAGGATGCCTCAAGTAGTTATTGCCCTCTTGAGGAGGAGTGCGCGTCGCCGGGGGGCGTCAGGGTTTGAGCAATGTTGGTCGACTGCTATAATCCCGCCCACTAGTTAGGAGGCCTTATGAATCGGAACAAATGGTGCCTTGGAATTATCATCTCCCTTTGCCTGGCCGCGGGATCGATGCTCGCGCAGGCGCCGCAGGGCCGCGGCGGCGGGCGTGGGGGCGGAGCACCCGACACAGTCATGCCGGCGCGTCAGCTTAAGCCCGGACTTTTCCTCGTGACTGGCGCAGGCGCCAACACGCTGATCCGCGTCACGACAGAGGGCCTGATCGTGGTAGACACGAAAAACCCCGGCGACGACCAGTACAACGGCCTCCTGGCGCAGATCAAAGCCGTGAGTCCCCTGCCGGTCAAGTACATCATCAATACACAGCATCATCCCGATCACGTCGGGGCCAACCAGAAGTTCGTCGATTCAGGGGCAACAGTCATCGGACTAGAGGCTCTCAAGACCTTCATGGCGAGCGATCCAAGAACTACTGCGCTCCCCGGACGTCCAACACAGACTTTCGCCAAAGACTACGTGCTGAAGTTCGGGGGCGCCGAAGTCCAGGCGCATTTCTACGGACGCGGCCATACCGGCGACGACACGATGGTCTATTTCCCGGATGCCAAAGTTGTCATGATCAGCGATGAGATGACCGACACCAATCCCGTCATCGACTGGGCCAACGGCGGAAGCTGGGTCGAGTGGTCGAAAGTGATGGACGGCGTCTTGAAGCTGGATTTTGAAAGCGCCATTCCTGGCCGCGGCGAGCCCAAGACTCGAGCCGACGTTCAGGCATTCAAGGCGAAGGTCGATCTCGTCATCTCGCGCGCCAACGATGCCATCAAGGCCGGCGCCACAAAAGAGACTCTTGCGATGCAGGTGAAAACCGATGACCTCGCGCCGTGGAATCTCAATGCCGCATTCTTCGGTAATCTCTATGACGAACTGAAGAAGTAAGTTGGCCGTCAACGTGCTGGGCCAGGTTCATTGAGAAAACGGAGGAAACATGGGAAACCCATTTGTACACGTTGAATTGATGTCGACCGATGTGAATAAGTCGAAAGCCTTCTATGGCCAACTGTTCGATTGGACGCTGGAGGACACGCCCATGCCGGCTGGAGCGTACACGATGATTAAAGTGGGCTCGGGAACTGGTGGAGGCATCATGCATAATCCCATTTCCGATGCGCCATCCAGTTGGGTTCCCTATGTCGAAGTGGCAGACGTCAAAGCGGCCACGGAGAAAGCGGAAAAGCTCGGCGCAAAGGCGATGAAGGAAATCACTGAAGTGCCAAACATGGGCTGGTTCAGCATCATCACCGATCCCACCGGTTCAATGCTCGGACTCTGGCAGACAAAAAAGTAGTTCTGAAAAATTTAGCCGCAGATTACACGGACGGGCGCAAACTAAAGATCTACCCTGCCCCATCCGTGTAATTCGCGGCTAAACTTACCCGTTCAGTTCCTTTCGCACGATGTGAGCGCCGCGCACCATGGCCTGAAGTTTGGCGAAGGCAATGGGCTGAGGTAAATGCAGGCAGCCGCAATCGGGCAGGACGAACAAGCGCTCTGGCGGCACGGACGCGGCAGCCTTGCGGATGCGCTCAGCCACAAGGTCGGGCGTTTCCACCTCGTGATCTTTCACATCGATCACACCGACGCCGATCTCAAATCGTCCCGAGAATTCCTTGAACAGATCCAGATCTTCTCCGCCGCGGCGCGCGAACTCCAGGGAAAGCTGATGCACCTTCGCTTCGAGGATCGTCGGGAACAGGTACTGATAGTTTCCGGCCCAGGTCGGCTTGCCGTAGCGATTCCCGTAGCAGATGTGCAGCGTAATCCGCGCATCGACGCCCTCCACGAGCGTATTCAGCGTCTTTACGCCCCAGGGAAGATCTTCTGGAAACCCGGAATAGTAGGGCTCATCGATTTGCAGGTACTTCAGACCCGCGCGCACAAGCTCCTTCAATTCGAGGTTCATGACGCGCGCGATGTCGAGGGCGAACTCTTCCTCGCTCTTGTAGAACTCGTTGCGAATGCGCTTGACGAGAGAGTGCGGACCGGTGACGCAGAACTTTGCCCCTCGCTCCGTGTTGGCTGCGAGGAACTTGAAATCCGGAACGATGCCAAGGGCCGCCACCGGCATTCTTCCGCGAACAACGCTCTCGTAAAAATCGTAATAGAACTTCTTGGACGCGCGATCGATCTGGATTCCCGGAAGGCGTTCGGCGAAATAGTCGATCAGGTTGTCCCGGCGGAGTTCCCCGTCCGTGATGATGTCCACACCGGCCACTTCCTGATCCTTGATTGCGGCTTTGACGGCAGTGTCGTGGACCTCGTCGAGTTCCAGCCGGCTGATGCGACGCATGATGTATTCCGTCTTCAAGCGTTCCAACCAGCCCGGCATCGAATAACTTCCCACAACTCCGGTGGGCAAGAGGGGCAGACTCATGACGTTACTCCCGTTGTGTAGTGTAGAGGATCGACGTTTTCGAGCCTTTGCGATATTTGAAGGGCGCGAAGTGGACGTCGTATCCCGCCTGTTGGCCAACTTCCGCAAGGAATGCGCCATTGACCCAGTTCACGATCGATCCATCCATTTTCCCAGGTCCGCGGAAGCCATGCAGATAATCGTTTAATCTCTCCACGAAGATGTCCTGCACCTGCAGGACCCCGCGAGGATGCAGCAGCGGAATGGTGTTGGCAAAGCTCTCTGTCGCTCCTGAACTGAGCTGGAAGCGCATATTCGCCGGGGCTGCTTCAATCAGGCCTTCAATGTGAGAAGGCTTCACGGCGTTAGGAAGATGCGCTTCCGACAAATTGTGCGCGGAAACCAGCCGCTCTTCGAGCCGTACGGCATCCCACAGCTCGCGCCAGAAGCCGACACCCTGTTCCAGAGAATCGAACTTTTCGGGGCCATCCTGAAGCAGCTTATGCACGGACTTTTCGAAGTCGAGAATCGGAAGCTCGTACTTCTCGCAGAGGCGCGCGACTTCGCCCGCGGCCAGGTACGCTCGAACTTCGACGAAGAACAACTTGCCGTCACGCAGCACGAGTTCGTCTGTCGGCAGATTGTCATAAACGTTGCTGAGCGTGATCAGCATGACTTTATAACGAAGATGCGAGAGCGACTTGAAAGGATCGACAGCATCCACTTCGACAAAACTCGCCATGTCGCGGTGCGCTTCAAGCGCTGTCATGACGCGGTGGAGTGTAGCGACCGAATAATCACCGGCAAGGAAACGCAGCTTCGGGTAATAACCTGTTCCTTTTTCCCGATCGAGCGCCTGGAAGGCGTCGAGGAAACGGCACGCGCGTTCGCCAGTACCGACGCCGATTTCCAGGATGTAGATTTCCGGCGGAAGGAGTTTGTCGCTCTCGATCTTTCGAAGCTGCTCCCAGAATTCCGTCACCGAATCGGCGATCGCCTGGATGTTATGGCCATCGGACTGCCCGCTGGGAAGCGCCTTCTCGTATCCCTTGCCGGATGCGGCCTCCCAGATCGGCAAGTATTTCCAGAAAATGCTGTTGAACACCCAGATGATGCTCGAACGCATCGGCGTGAACGCCTCCAGGTAGACGCGCTTGGGCGTTTCCATGGCGTCCGGACCTGCGCCGTTCAAGGCTTCCGATAAAGACTTGCGAATTGTTTCGGGTTTGATCTGCCGGAGATCGACAGCGATTTCCGACAACGGCAGGAGTTCATCGTCTTTCAGGACACGCCGGATCGACACCGGCTCGCGGAAGTTCGATTTGTATTGGAGCCAGTCGATGTGAACGTTCAGATGGCCAAGTGTGTTGGGATCGATTTCCCCTTCCTCCAGAAGAGACAGGAGCGTGGAGACAACCCCGCTGGTGGATTCGGAGCGGCCCGGCTGCACGTGATTGATGTGTAGGATCATGAATCAGTCAAAAGGAGATTAAGAAGAATATCATGAGGATCCAGTATCTGAAATATCAGATCGCTACTCCAACACTGCCTCGGCTTCGATTTCGACCAGCATTTGCGCGGAGATGAGACGCTTTACTTCTACCATAACGGTGGCGGGCCGGATCTCTCCGAACACTTCGCCGTGCGCGCGCCCGACTTTCTCCCATTCATCGATATTCGTGAGGTACATGCGCGTCTGAACAACGTCTTTCAGAGACGCTCCGGCCCGCTGCAACGCGGATTCGATGTTCTTGAGAGCTTGCACAGCCTGCGCATAGGCGTCGCCGATGCCGACGATTTCGCCCTTCTCATTGGTTGCCGTCGTGCCGGAAACATGGACCACGTTTCCGACGCGCACCGCGCGCGAATAGCCTATGATGGGTTCCCATTTGCTTCCCGTCGAAATGTTGTTTCGAGGCATCGTTGCTCCTATGGACTTGAAGAAACTCTGTTGGATCGGCGCGATCATTGGATCGAGCGTTGGAGGCTATGTTCCCGCGTTATGGGGCGGCAGCATGCTGTCCGTGTCCGGCATCCTCTTTTCGATGGTCGGAGGCTTCGCCGGGATCTGGGCCGGCTACCGCATCGGTAAATCGATTCTGTAATGAAATCGGGCCGCCATGAAATCGTTAGCTAATTTGGGGTCAGACTACTCGAACCCCAAACTCTGTAATACGAGTTTGGGGTTCGAGTAGTCTGACCCCAAATTAGCTAACGATTTCATGACGCATTACTGTTTCAGCGCGAACACGAACATCGCGTTACCAGCCGTAACTGTCACATACTGCCGTCCATTGATCTGATAACTGACTGGGCCGTTTGCAAGCTGTCCTCCAAGCTGTGTCTTCCAGAGAAGTTTTCCATCGCGCGCATCCAGCGCATAGAAGTAGCCTTCGCGTCCTCCGCTGAACAACACGTTGGTGGCTGTCGTCATCACACCGGCGTCGGTGGCGTCAGTCATCGGAAACGTCCACTTTCGCTCGCCTGTCTTCGGATCGAAGGCCTGCACCGCGCCCGCCGTACCCGTCGTGAAGCGGTTATTCGTCGGAGCTGCAGTCATCGCGCCGAGCGAATCGGCGCCAAAATTCACAGTGGGATATATCCCGTTGAACTGCTGCCCTTCGCGATAGTTGGGTGGATTTCCGGGATCCTTGCGATAGAGCGACGAGGTATCGGTCCACGTCGGGATGTAGAACAAACCGGTGCGCGGGCTATAGGACGGCGGATACCAGTTGGTCGCGCCCTGGTTGTTGGGGAAAACAACGGTTCCCTGCTGAGTTGGGCTTTGCACCTTATTGGGCCGCCCTTTCGCATCGAATCCGTTGACCCAGGTCACCTTTGTAAACGGCTTGCCTAAAAGAAACTGCCCCGTCGTGCGATCGAGGACGTACATGACGCCGTTGCGATTCGCGAACATCAACACTTTGCGTGTGCTTCCCTGCCATGGGATGTCGGCAAGGACCGGGACCTGCGTCGCATCGAAATCGAATTCGTCGTGCGGAGTAAACTGGTAGTGCCACTTCAGCTTGCCCGTGTCGGGATCGAGGGCAACAAGAGAATCCGTGTAGAGGTTGTCTCCCGGGCGGCCGTCCCCATTCCAATCGGGGCCGGGATTTCCAACGCCCCAATACATGAGATTGAGATCGGGATCATAGGAGCCCGTCGTCCAGATGGAACCACCGCCTGTCTTCCAGGCGTCGCCGGTCCAGGTTTCGCTCCCGGGTTCGCCGGGTGAAGGAATGGTGTTGAAACGCCAGAGTTCCTTGCCGTCGGCCGGGTCGTATGCCGCGATAAATCCGCGGATACCGTATTCGCCGCCGGCAGGTCCGAGAATGACTTTGTCTTTGACGACGAGAGGCGCGACGGTAACGGAATAACCGGCGTTGGTCGCGCCGACCGAGATATTCCACAACACGGCGCCTGTTCGAGAATTGATCGCGATCAAATGCCCATCGATGGTGCCCATGAATAGAGTCGTACCGTGAATCGCCAGACCACGATTCACGCGGCCGCAACAAACCAGCGAGCCGGGGGCAGGAGTGTAGTTGTAGATCCAATACGTCCGTCCGGTGACGCCGTCGAGGGCGACAACCTCGTTAGGTGGACGCACGGTGTAGACAACCCCATCGACGACCAGCGGCGACGCTTCCCACTTATCGTTGTTTCCACGTGAAAGGACCTGATTCACCCATTGCAGTTCGAGGTTCTTAACGTTATCGGGAGTGATCTGCGTCAGCGTGCTGTAGCGGTTGCCGTTGTAGTTGCCCGAATAGGTAAGCCAGTTTTGCGGCTCCGTTGCCGACTTCGCGATGCGATCGGACGAGACTTGCGCGCCGGCAAGCCCTGCCCCCAGAAGGATGGTTAACGCTGCACTGCGAATCCTCATTAATTCGTCCTCAGAGAAACCAGGTAGCTGACGACGTCGGCGATTTCCTGGGGAGTGAGCTTGTCCTTATATGAAGGCATGGGCGATGGCATGAAGCCGAATTCCTTCAGGTCGGTCTTCCAGTAGGACATCAATTTATCATTGGCATCGCGCATCTGCACCGAGAACGTGTCCTGATTCAGGAGCGTCCCCTTCGCCGTGATGTTGTTCTTCGTGACCACTTGATAGATGCGGTATTGCGGTGCGATCTCCGCGCTGGGATCGATGATGGAACGTTCGATCTGCTGCGGGTTCGGCGGATTGCCGCCACCTCGGCCGCCACCGCCACCACCACCTCCTCGTCCCTGGGCTGCCGCTGCTGCGGGAGGACCACCGGCTGCCGGACCACCGGCTGCCGGTGGCGCGCCGGCTCCACGTCCACCGCCACCTGCGCCACCACGTCCTCCGCGACCGCCGCCTGCTGCCGCCGGAGCGCCTGCCGGTGCACCGGCCGCGGGAACCGGAGGAACTCCAGCGGCAGCAGGCGCCACGGCGCCACGTCCTCCGCCTTGTCCAGCTCGAACGCCGCCAAGATCCGGACCAGAAGTCCCGCCAACACCATTAACCGCATGGCACGTCGTGCAGGTGCCCTTTCCTTCGAAAATCGTTTTTCCGCGGGCAGGATCACCGGTAAGAGCTGTCGCCGTAACGTTACCGATAACTCTTCCGCCGACCAGGGAACGAATGAAGGCCACGAGGGTGCCCGCCTGAGCCTCGGTGAGAGCAGCGTTCGGAGGCATTCCGGTGTTGGGAACTCCGCTTCGGACAATGCGCGCGATGTCTTCGTCAGACCTGGCCGTCTTGAACGTGCTCTTGCTGAAGTCAATGCCGGTGACCTTGTCGCCGTTTTCGCCATGACAGCTGCCACAGGTGGAATCGTACAGTTTGCTGCCGGCGTCGATTTCCGCCTGTGTATAGCTGTGTTGTTGCGCCAGAATCACAGTTCCCAGCGCGAGAACGATTCCCGACATCAAGACAAGAATCCGAGTTGGCCTCATAGCAGCCGCCTTTCCATCCAAATGGTGAACAGTGAAGTCCGAGGCCTGTGATACTACCTGCCGCACTGGAGCAAATCAACCGCGAGGCACCACATGAGCCCCACACGACGAATCCTCCGGCGCAGCTGCACGATAGGAATCCAGCCGGGTTTGAGAGAAGAATGCCGGCGACGACAACCGAGCCCAGCCCTGGGGATTGAGGAAATGACCGGGACTGAAGTCGCGCCAGGCGTTCTTTCCGTGTCGTATGTAGACAAACACTCCCGGATTGGACAGGCGAACAAGACGCCGTCCCGACTGAACCATTCGATGGAGCAGCCAGGCGTCTTCAGCCAGGCTGATGTCGGGATATCGCAACGTCTCGTTCAAGTGATCACGACGGTAAACCAGAGTGCCGCCGTGGACGTCGCCGACAAATAACCGGCGGTGCAGTTCCTGGTTGGCCGTCCAAAATTCACCTTGCGACAAATCCAGAACGAAATGGCTTTCCAGACCCGTGATATCCGCATGGCCTGCAAGAATGGGCATCACCTGGTACCGCAACCGGTCCGGCGAATACCAATCGTCATCGTCCCAGTGCGCAATGATCTGACCTCGCGCCGCCTGGCAAGCGCGGTTCCGTTTCGTGCCAATCGAAGCGCGGGACGGCAGGCGAACGTAGCGCACGCGTTCAAGGCCGGAAACAAGATCACCAACGGGATCATCGCCATCGTCCACGACGATCAACTCCCGGTTCGGATAGTCCTGCTGCGCGAAATACTCCAGCGCGAGCGGCACAAACCGGCGTCGATTAAATGTCGGCATGATGCAGGATACAAGGGGCCAGGACGATACTCCCGTTCGATAGAAGTACCGGTCGTCGCCCAGAGTTTGGTGCACCTGACCCGCAGGGATTGGCCGCCAGAAGGTCCCGCCCGTTTCCTTGTGACTCGTATTCGCCGCGTGAACCGAAGCCACGCACAGCGAAGGATTCACCAGGTCGTGAATTCGTTTCTGGACGTTGCTCCAAAGAAAACGCGAATCTTCGCCCACCTGCATATCAGGGAAACGGTTCCTCTCCCAGAACTCCTTTCGATAGGCGAACGTATTACCTGCGACCCACTGTGTGCCGCCGCGATACTGATACTCCCAGGCCTTGTCCGCGTTAGCGTCGAAGTACAAAACCCTGCTGCTTCCGCACAGATCCGCCCCGGTTTGTGCCAGGGTCTTGATCTGTTCGGTCACACGCCATGAGGGATACCAATCATCGTCGTCCCAGTGAACGATAAATGTGCCTCGTGCCTGCTGGCATGCGAGATTTCGTTTGGCTCCAACACTCAACTTTTGTGAAAGGCGGATGTAGCGAATCCTCGGATCGTCCGGCAGACAATCAGCGATGGGATCTGCTCCATCGTCCACGACTAGTAGTTCGATGCGCTTGTAGTCTTGACGAAGCGCGCACCGGGCGGCTTGCGGAACAAACAGGCGACGGTCGCAGGTGGGCATGATGCAAGTAACGAGCGCCTCGTCCGCGACGAGAACCTGAGATGCAGGAGGGAGCGTGTCGGACCGAGGAGAATCGAGCGTCACACTTTGTGCGGGCGAAAGAGCAGGAGCGGAAGCATGCGACATCTGTTGGATTTCGATAAGCGCCGGAGGCGCAAAGTTCGCGCACGCGTCGCCGCGGCAATGCGTCCGATAGCCGGTCGTTTCTCCACGAAGCCGGGCGCCGCAAAACTTGTCCTGGTAGAGCTTGCGGTTCGTTTCGAACCGGCGGGATTCCTCAATGCGTCTGCGCGCTCCAAACGGCGCCCGATGCACATACGAAGCGCACGCCCAAACGCCTTTCCAGCGCGCGCGGGCTGCGCGAACGTTATAGTCCATCTCCCAACACGGCCCCAGTCCATAGCGTTCGTCAGCGCTGCCGACCGATTCGATAACTTCGCGCCTTACGGCATAGCAAAAGTCCGCCAGGCTATAGAGCGGTTCGAGGCTGCGGACCTCGCCGCCGAATCGAAGGGCTGCGTTCGCGGCGTTCCGTTCGATCTCCGCGGCGGAATCGCCGCTCTCCCGAAGTATCCTTTGCTCATTCCAGGAGCGATTCGTAGAGGGTCCGGCCAGCCCATTCCGTGAGTCAGCCTCCAGCGCCAGCAGGATGTGATCCAGCCAGCGTGGCCCCACCAGCGCGCCGCTCTCGAGAAAGACAACGAGTTCGGAGTCGGTTTCCGCAATCAGGCGATTGAAGCAGACGGGGGCCCCGTTCGGCCCCAGCGTCGAGGATTTCCGAGTGTCCTCCAGCCTGTCGATCAGATCCCGGGTCGGCGTGTCCGGACCATCTACAAGCAAGACCAGTTCGTAGGGCCGATCAGTATTGCTCTTGAGACTCGAGAGGGTGGCAAGTAGCCGTTGCGGCTCTTCGTAAACATGGATGCCGATGGAAATCGATTTCATGCCGATTTGCGCTTTCGTACGGCGACCTGATACTCGCGATGAAGCAAGTCGTAATAATGCTCATAGAGTTGCAGAAACGCATCAATCGCCAGGCGTGGAACAAGTAGAGGATCCGGGAACGCGTTCCACATATAGTCGTCGAAAACCAAAAGCCCTCCGGGTTTCAAAAGGCGGAACGACAGGACAGCATCCTCGAGAACATCCGGAGCAGTGTGCGAGCCATCGATGTAGACCACGTCGTAGCTGTAGAGCTTCAGTTTTCTCAACAGCTCCTGCGAAGGACCTTTGAGCTTCTTCACCTTCTTTTGACCGAGTGCGGTCTTGATGTTGTGATCGAAGCGCTCTTCGTAGTCTCCAGCGTGACCGCTGCCGAACACATCGATACATTCGATTCGCGCTGTCTCGTCGGTGAGAACATTCCCGAGAAGCCAAACCGTCGAGCGGCCTTCGTAGCAACCGATCTCGAGAAAGCGGATGTCCGGCTGGCCGGCAAGGCCTTCAAACCAGCGCTGCCAGTTCGGAATGTTGGCCCCGAACCAGTCTGCGGTGAACTGGTAGTCTTCCATGTTTGCCATGGCAATCGGTTCCTTGTCTTTTCTTCGAGCCATCATCGTGTCCCTCACAGGAAAATATTTGTTCCATACCAGGCGAATGGATGATCGAGGTGCAGGCAGAACATGCCGTCGAGCAACTGAACCGTAATGCCCTGGCGCTTGCACGCTTCGACGAACATCTCGTCTGTGTGCGCGAAGTGGTTCACGTTTTCGCAATAGCGGACCCGTTCGAGCGTGGAGCGGTTAAAGATCTGCGTGTATCCCCACGGAGACGTGTCCACGGGCCGGGCATTCGCGTTTGCTGCGAGATTGTCGAATTCAGTAACCGTGTCGATGCGCCCGGAGAGCAGAGCGTCCGTTTGCGCGCTGGACAAATGCCGGCGCTGACCGTAGTACAAGTGCTGCGGTGTGCCGCGGACACGCTCCAGAACAGATCGAACGCTTTTTGTCGAAAACAGGCAGTCCGCATCAGTGAGCCAGATCCATTCTCCGCGAGCCGCCGCCAATGCCCGATTGATCATCATGCCCTTGTTCCGGGCGAGGTCGGCGCTAACAGGGATTTCGCAGATCCGCAGCTGCGGATAGCTGCGAGCTACCGCAGCCAGGTGCTCGTGAGTCCCATCCGGGCTCTGCGGATTAACTACGAGTAATTCATAGGCTCCCGTGGGCACTTCCTGATGACACCAGTTACGCAGCGCAACGCGAAGCCGCTGCAAAAATCGATTACACGTGAGGATGATCGACAACCTGCAGGAGGAATCCATCGTGTGTATTTCGAGCTCCTGAAAAAGGACTTCTTTGGCGCTTTTTGCCTTGAGCGTGAGAACGCCATCGATCAGTTCTGCTGCCGTCGAAACAGAAGAGTCCCACCATCGCCGCGTCATAAGCTGGCCATCGACACGGAATGCAAAACAGCCGGAAGCGGAATCCACTTCCACCTGCAGAACGCAAGGCCCCTTGCTTTTGTGGAGTTCAGCCAGAAAGTCTTTGTAAGGACCAAAACTGAGCCCGGCCGCCTCCGCATCGCCCTGTACTCTCACCTGGACCACAAAGTTACTGAGTCGCGAGAGAGCATCCCGACTGCAATCAGACCATTCCAGGCTCGTCCAATCGGCTTGATTGGATTTTAGGCGCAGGCCGTCTGCCCTCCACGTCCAGTCGCCGCCTTCGCCCACGCGCCAGCGCGTCTGGTGATCGCGGTCCCCGGCGAGGGCCTGGCGCCACGTCAACCCGACACTATCAGATCGAATGAAACTCTCGGAAACTCTCATAACTTAGGCTTCAGAACGTCCTTCCAGGTCTCCTTCGCCTTTTTCTTCAAAAGGCCCTGCCACTTGTCGTCCTTGAGCTTGACGCGCCCGACGAGCGCCACGCCGGCTTCCAGCATCGAGTCAAAGACGCTTTGGAATAAGCTGGGCAATCTATCCGCCTTTTCGTCATAGATCTTTCGGTTCCGTGCCTCTTTTGTCTGCGCTTTGCTTTCGTCGCCGAGAACTTTCGAGTGCACCGTCGCGGCTATGGTTGAGCGAGTCGGCTTCGTAGAAGGCACGTCCGCCTGGGTCTTCACGACGAATTCGCCCTTCAAATCGAGTTGCCCCGGTTTTGCCGGCGCGTGCGCTTGCACGTGCGATTTTTTGCTGAGCCAGATGGCAGAAAGGTTGTTACCCACGGAATCGCCCTTGAATTCTCTGCCTTTATCCCTGAGCCTTTTGCCGCGGGCACTGCTCTTGTCTTCAGCAAGCAGAGCGTTCCCCGCAAGTTCGAGGATCTCGCCGATCCAGCGCTTGAGGACCTTGAATGCCACATGGTGGGAATCTCCCTTCTTTTTAGGAATGGTGACGGGATGCACATCGACCTTGTATTCCCCCGCTTCCAGTGGCTTTTTCTTTTTTGAACCTTCCTTTTTCGGATTGACCTCACCGACGATATGATCCACTTCCTCCACCTCGGATTTGCTGTCGGTCGCCAACTGAAGTGTGGTCATCTTGTATTTCTTCTGAATCGGTTCAAGCTTCGTTCGAATGTCCTCCGGCGAGAGATCCTCATTCTCCAGGAGCGCATTGCCTTCTGCCACGCCCTTATCGAGATCGGCTTGCTTCTGCGCGTCCGTGCGTTCGTCTTTCTTGTCGCCCTTTCCCTTTCCGAACAGCTTCTTCACTAGTCCGACAATTTTCCCGAGCACCTTGTCGATCGCGCGATCCACGACACCCTGGATTTTCTTGATGATCTCCTTGATCTTGTCCGAAATCCCGCCGAGGCCGATCAGTCGCGCGAGAAGACTGATGACCAAAGGAATTGCCCGCGCCAGCGACTGTTCTATCCAGTTGGCAGCGCCGGCGATGGCTCCCTGCGCGATGGCGGCCACCGAATTGATGATCGCTTCGATGAATTCCATGATCTGCGCCGCTCGCTCGATCAGGAACATGACGGTGTTGTAAATCGCGATGATCGCCTGAATGATCGCCCCGGCAGGGTTGAACATCGAGACAAGTTTTGTTACGGCCTGCTTGATCACGGTCTCGATCAACCAGCTCTGAATGGCATCGATCACCATCTCCTTCAGGCTGGTCAGATCGGCTTTCACTTGCTCCCAAAGCTTTTGCGGACCGCCGTCGATGAGCGCCTTGACGTACCCGACCAGTTTTTCGATGATCATCACGGCCGTCGGCCCGAGCAGCTTGACGGCCTTTGCGCGCAACCGGTCGTAGGTCAAACCCAGCACGCCCAGCACAAGTTTCAGGATCGACGGCAGGGTGAGGTCCGTGGGCAATTCAATACCGGCCGAGGCCAGCGAGCCAAACAGCCACTTCATGAAACCTTGTTTGAGGTGGGTCCAGATGTTGTCGACGAACTGCGAGATGCCTTTCTTGATTGCCGATAGGAGGTTGCTCAAGAAGCCGATCGGGTCGGCAATGATCATCTTGATGGTTTCCCACCCCTTCTTGAACAGCCCGATCAGCTTGTCCTTGAACTCCGTCAGAATCTTGATGATCTCGCCGAGCTTCTCTATAAAGGCCTGAACGAGACCCTTGTTCTCGTCCTGTATTTCCTTGAGCGCCTGGTCCGCCTTATCGAACGCTTCTTTGTATTTCTGAGCGAGCGATTGCGCGAGTTGATCCTTCTTGTCGTCGATGCCGCGCTCGAGTTCCTCGAACCGGCCGGAGACCTCCTTCTGAGCCGCCTCGCCGACCGCCTTAAGGTTCTTTGGCAAACCCGCGACGTATGTCTTGATGCGAGCCTGTCCGAAGGCGACTTCCTGCTTCGCCTCGCGCAGCCGCGTCTCGACAATGTTTGCAACCTGCCGAACGGTGCCGTCCATCAGGCGCTGGAAAAGATTGCGGCCTTCCAGATAGAAAGCGTTCACCTCTTCGGGCAGACCCATGAACTGGTCGCGAATCCAGCGTGCGGCGCCGACAATCGGGATAGAAAGGTAGCGGTCGAGTTTGTATTTGAAGATCCGATCCTCGACATAGGACTTCATCGACTGAATGGCCGAGTCCACGCCGCTGTCGAACATCTGGTTAACCGTGGACTCGAGGTCGTTCAGCTTGGCTTCAACTCTGGTCTTTGTCTCGTTGAAGATTCCTTCGATCGTGGCCGCGACCTTTTGCCGCTCCTGCTCGTCCTTGGCCTTCGCGGCGGCCTGCCGCGACAGGACTGCGGATTTCGACGTGGACTTGACGCCGATAATCGACGCCGCGCCTTTTATGGCTGCCGTCGCCGCGGCGCTTTTCGTCTGTGAGACTGCGGTTTGTTCCTTCGCACGGAACTTGTTTGGCGCCGTGTCCGCCTGCTTCGCGACGCCTTCCTTCGCCGACACGACAGCCGTGAACCGCGGATCGTTTGCTTTCTGCAGCTGCGGAGTCGTGACCTCCGCGTCTTTCATCTGCTGATCGACGTCCTGCTTCGAATCCTGGAGAGAGACTTCCGTATCCGGCTTCGGCGCCGGCATCGCCGCCGCGCCATCGACCCTGGGTGCCGGCGGCGCGGGCTCACCGGGGATCGGCGTCACCTGCTTTGCCTGGACCGCGGACTCGTCCGGCGTTTGCTTGGCGGCGGACTTCACGCCGCCTGTGGCTTCTTCTTTTTGCTGGGTGATGTTGCCCTTAAGTGAGCCTTTGACCTCGCTCGAACTGCCGCCCTTCATAAACTTCTCGGTGTCGCCGAGAGTCTTGGGCATGACCTTTTCGATCTCAGCTCTCAGGAGTTGCAGAAAGCTTTGCGGTTCGGGCTTCCGGGTAGGCGCTTCCTGGATTTTTTCGACCTGATTCGCCTGGGCTCCGGCCTTCTTTTCGTTCGGCGGCCCTTTAGCGGCCGCGGCGGCTTCGGAAGCTTTCTGCTTTGCGGCCGGATGTTTTTTGACCTGCGCCGCCTTCCCCTGCAACTGCTGAACTACGCCGCGATATCGGGGATCGTTTTGCGGACTCGCGGCGCGCGGGCGGGGTCTTGAAAGTGAACGTAGCGCGGCCGGCATGATGGGTTACCAGCGATCGACAAAAAGGGCGAGAGTGTTTTCCCTGAGTGGACAAACGGCCCCCGCTTTTCGATACTCCCGGCGAACTGCAGCTTCGAGTTGGGCGTCGCTTGCCGGACTTTGATCCAGCGCCAGCGCCGCGACGTGCAGCGCCGCATTGCGAATTTGACCGCCGGTCAATTCGCAACGGCCGACGACCTCGGCCAGAAGCGATGCGGAAACCCGGTGCCCAACCGGCAGGTGCATATCCCAAATGCGCCGCCGCTGATCGGCATCTGGCGCAGGAAAGTCGATGACGACGTCCATACGTCGTTGAAACGCGCTATCGATACGGTCGCCAGCGTTCGTGGTGACAATGACGATGCCTTCGAAAGACTCAAGACGCTGCAAGAGATAGTTGGTCTCGAGGTTCGCGTAACGATCGTTCGAGCTTTGAACATTGGTACGCTGGGTGAGCAGGGCGTCGCCTTCATCGAGGAGAAGAATGACGTCCAGTTCTTCAACACGGGCAAAGATGCGGCTCAGGTTTTTCTCAGTCTCTCCGATGTACTTGTTGACAACGGTGGAAAGGTCCAGGCGGTATAGATCCTTTTCAAGCACAGCCGCCAGAATTCGTGATGCCAGCGTTTTCCCCGTGCCGCTGGGGCCGCTGAAGAGAGCGCGGACGCCGGGCGTCAGGTGTTGCAGAAGCGCCGGCCCGACCGCCCGGTGGAGCCGCTCTCGGGATCTGCAGCGGCTTTCAAGGTGCCGGAGTTCCCGATCCGTCGTGTCGCCGGTGGCAAGACTCTTCCAGTCCCCGCTGACCGGAACGTGGACGGCCAGCGTGTCGAGAACCTGGCGATTCAGTGTTCGCGACGCGGCATGCACGTCCGATACGTTTACCTCGTCTCGTCCGTCAAGCAGGGCGAAAGACGCGGCGGCAGAGGCGACACGGCCAATGCAGCCGGCGCTCATTCGATAACGCTCGGCGATGCAGTCGAGATCCCCGACCCGCCGATCTCCGAACCCGCGTTGCCAATGCAGCCTTCGCGCGTCGATGTCCGGCATCTCCGTGGTCAACGTTATCGACCGTGTCGTGATCGGACCCGAAATCCCTCCCTGCCTGCCCAGCACAATTCCGGCAGGCCGGCCGAACGCTCGGATCTCCGGAACACAAATGCTTTCGCCGGGAGCGACGTCCAGCATGACGATCGGCATCGCGCGCAACATCGTCGCCATCGTCCCCAGGACCTGCCAGCGGTCGCTCATCGCCTCGGGCGATCCGCTGGCTACCAGAGTCCCAAGCCCCAATTGTCTGGAAATCGCAGTAAGAAGTGTTCGGCGCCCGCTTCCTTCCGGGCCGCGAACGATGACAGCGTCAATGTCCCTGGCAGAAAGAAGCCGCGGCAGGTTGCGAACCTGACAGCCGAGACCATCGGACAGAATCAAGTCTTCGATGGTCCATGCTCGATCCGGAGGCTGATAGCGCGCCCAGGGGGCCGGGTGGTCGTGAGTTTCGCCGCGAAGGATGTCCCACAGCACATTGTTCGTTTGGACGAGCCACTCCGACCGTGGCGCTTCGACGTTTCCGATGCGCAAAAAACCAAGCTCCGCAAGCCGCTGAACCTCGCGGCGAACCGGGGCAGAGCCGCTCAACCTCGACCACGATGCCAGCCAACCCAGGGATGGAAACTGCGCGCGATCGCCGCTCGATGACTCGAAGAGAAGCCCCGCACGAGGGTCCTCCTCAATCCATCCAACGCACATCAACAACATCAAGGCGCTGTGACCGAGCGCGAAATCCCGGCGAAGCGCGCGGATCGGAAGATGCACAGAGGAGGGTTCCTCCCAGTCCGCCAGGATCTGACTCCACCACTCGTGAACCGATTCCAGACTCAAGGTATCCGGCTCGCATCCGGCCAACTCGGTGTCGTACTCACTCAGAAAGGGAAACTGTTCGAAAACACCGGCATACGTTCCAAGCGTCCGAGCGAACTGCTGAATCGTGGCTGAAGCTGCAGCCATGAGGTGCAGCTTGAAATGGTTTTGAGGTGTGCGATCCAGATCTTCGAAAGGATGCATTCGCGCCCCTCAGTCGAAATGAAACGTTACAAATTTTCCGGCGGACGGAATCCACGCCGGGTTTCGATCGAGTCCCGACAGCCGGATCTCGATCGGCAAACTCGCAAGCGACAGCATCACGTCCACATGAGTGGCCGTCGCGAAAACTCGCGCTCGATGCCGACAGACAAGCGCACCGAGAACCTCCGGATCGTTGCAGCCGAGTGCCGCGGCCAGACGGTCCCTCAGAGTCGTCATCAGATCCGCCGGAAGTTCCTCAGGCCATTCCAAAGGTCCCACCGGATCGCGGCCCGCCAGTTGGGCGAGCAACAGCCAAACAGGATCCTCTTCCAGTCGCGGCCCGGCGAGCTCGCGGCCGATCAGCGCCGAAAAGTCCCATATCGGTGTCGAAAGATCGTGATTGGGGCTTGATGCGAAATCCGCGTAGTAGCCGAGAAAAATACCGACATTGAGTAGATAAAAAACCCCGCCGAATTCGGTGTCGATCGGCTGATTGCTCGGCAAGGCGGAGAGAGCAGGAGCCGGGTTCTCTTCGGCAACATCTTTCGTTCTCTTCGCGGCGCCCGACACTGAGGCGCCCGCCGCTGGTTGAATCGGTTCGACCTGACGCGCTTCCTCGTTGCGGCCAGATGCCGCAGTGGACTCCGCAGGGGTTTTGAAGGCCAGCGCGATAAAAGGTAGCAACTCCTCCTGCCCTGCGCCGGTTCGCTTTCGCAGTTCGCTCTGCTCTGGTGCGCGAATCGCGTCCCGACCACGAACTTCATCTTGACTCGACGGCACATTGCCGGTGTCGAACCCGTTGAATCTGATCTCATCGCTCCCGGACGGCGCTGAGAAAAGAACTCGTACCTCCGAAAGCATTTCGGCGGACTGCGCCCTCCCGCCGGCCGGTGCGAGTTTCGCGCTCCGCCATGCCTGCATCTTGTCTGCGAACCGCTTCGACCGAGCCGCAAGCGGCATGCGTCGCAAGACGAGGGCCGTTCCAAGCAATGCGCTTTGTTCAGGAAGCAGCGAGGGATGGTCCGCTTCAGGGGCCAACAAACTCCATGGGGACACGACGCGACCAGTTGCGGTCTCCCGAAAGGTTGGCGCATCGTTTGAAGGCGACGCGTCGCCAGGGCGCGCGCCGTCCAGCACGTCGTCCAGATTTGACGAACTTGCTTTACGATCCTTGGCGACCGATTGGAGTTCTCTCAGGCCGAACCGCAGCGCCACTTGATCGAGCAAAGACGAGGCGTCGGCGGGAGCGAGCATTCGTGCGAACCGTACCGCTTTAGCCTGAGCGGCAAGGTATTCAAAGGCGGCCGGCAAGTATTCGATCGATTGAAACAGATACTGTACGACGGCGCGCATGTCGCCGGGGCTTTTGAACAGCATCTTCCACCACCACCGTCCGGACACGCGCCGGTCACACCAGTCGGTTGCCAGACAGGCTATGGCTTCCGCCTCATCCGCGAAAACCACGCATTCGGCATTGTCGGGAACGTGACCGCGACTGGGTCTCGAGGCGTGGCGCACCTTATCGTCGATTGCCGCTCGCGCAGCGTCCAGCCATTGTGCCGGAAGTTGCAGCGCCATCTGGTTTGGGCGCAACGTTCCCGGCCGTGGATCGCTTAGGCGGCGGATGCAGACGAGCGCGGACGGGCCGAGACCGCTGGGCTCGAGGCTCGCTGCCCCGAAAGCCATGGAAAGATGCGCACGCTCCGCCGAATTCAATGCCGAACGCACGCGCAATCTCGATACGAATGTCCGGTCGCTGCCCAGGCGATTCATGCGAGATCAAAAATCCCCGTAGGTGATTTGTACGGAATAAATTTCGATCTCTGAACCAGCTTCCGGCGAATCCACCTCCGCTGTAACGAAATACTGATACGTGTTGTTGTCGATCCCGCGAAAATCCGCCGTGACCTGCAACGCGCTTGAACTGCTCAACCCCAGACCTGCGAGATCGGCCGCCACGCCCTGTGAGATTTTGAAAGGATCGGCCGCGGACTCCAGCGCGACGTTGATCAATGGAACGGGTGTTCGATTCGTCCCCTCGAGCGCCTGGCGGTAGAGCTTCACGGAAAAGACGTCGGCGGGTCGCGTGACGTGCCGGCGGGCGCCACGGACCGTCATGGTCTGGAGCAATTTTCCGTCGGGCAATTGAACCGGCAGCCAACCTCTCGCCGAGCGTGACGCGGACGGCTTGGCGGCGATTCCTGGAGAAATCGTCCACGAAGCCGCAGCAGCCAGCGGCGAAGACAAACCCGCAATCCCGTCGTTTTGCAGGAAGCCGGGACTTAAAGTGGCTGTCGCGAACTCGATGGCCTGGACCGTCACACCCAGGTGGCTTGCCAGCGCGAGAACCGCATTCCGCAATGAGTTGTGGTATTCGCTCGTGATCACATGGCCATCGCTGGCGATAGGTATTGCATTGAGAAAGAGCTGTACCTGAGCAGGAACGCTGGGTGCCTGTGTAGGCTGCGGTTGGGCTTGCGGAGGAGGCGTTGGCGTTGGCTGCTGCGGCGCTAGCCCCGGCGCCTGAGGAACAGCCGTGAACCGCGGCGGGTCAAGGATGGTGTTTAGTAAGGTCGAGCTGGCATTTGAAATACTTGGAACATTGACGAAACTAAAAATATTACGCGACATGATTCCTCCTGATATTCAAATCACCGACGGAACGAAACGGCTCAGGTCCCACTTGGCAATGCCGAACCGCGCGATTCCACGGTAGGGCAGCGAGTGGCGAGCGAAGACCAGCACGAGTTGAACAGGCTGGCCTGACGTGACGGCCTCGACATTTTCGCGGACGAGATAGAGTTGAGTTTTTTCGGAGTCGTCCAGCGAGATCGGCTCGTGAAACAACGATTCACCGACAAGCGAGCTCAAACGGTCGCCGTCGATCATGGCAACATCCTCGGACGCCTTGTCCTCAAAGAAGGATGTGAAGTTCAAACCGACCGGCGTGGTCGTGGTCGCGATCGGAATCAATCCCACGGGCGGCAAATAACGCAGCAACTGGCTTGCGACAATCGATCCCGGCGAGGTCACGGAATTCATGATGTCGCGAAGATGTTCGTCGAACTGCCAGACCCGTGCCTCCGCGGCTGTTCTCCGGGTGTCGCTGGTCAGCGACGGCCAGCGCTCCGAGTATCCGCGCGCTGTCAAGGTCCTGCGGACAGACCACATATCGATGAAACTGATCCCTGAAGTCGTCCAATGGATAAGTGCCAGCGGAACGTCGCAAGGCGTAAGACCGCCCTGGCACAACTCCTCGATGACTGGCGGGCGCTCGTTGGGTTGATTAAGAGGTCCGCTGAAAAAGTCTCCGCTCCGCTCAACGCCGAAACATACATAGGCGACCAGGTTTCGCAGATAGTCGGGGTTCTGAACGTTTCGAGGCACATCGAGCGCGAGTTGCACCAGACGAAACTGAACACCTTCGATCATGGTGTCGAAATTACAAGGTGAAGCCGCGTTTTCCAGTCCGCTCACGGGAGCTCGGCCTTCGCTGCCCGAGGCTGGTGAGATCACCAGCACATAGACTCCGGTTCCCGCAAGGTACGTGCCCGCCTGCATCGGTTTGCAGGCATCGAATCGTGAATCTCCGGATCCGCCCGTAGTGAATTGCCGCGAAAGAATCACATCCGTTTTCGCGGGGAGCGAAAGCGTGATTCCGCTGCGGCTAACGGCAAGCCCTGCGGCAATGCTGACGACAGGCAACTCCGCAGTTGCCGCCATCGATTTGCTGACATCCAGCCCGAACGCTACGCCTGAGCCGATCGCTTTGCCCAGTTGCCGATCGGCCGCACGGATGGCAGCGTGCTCGCGGCTGAGATCGTTCGCCGTGAGCACCCTGCCGTTGAAAAAGTGGACGGAACGCAGTCCCCCCAGGGTGATCGGTTCCTGTAGTTGTGTGTAACTCATCTCCGATTTTCTCCGTTAGGTACCCTCGTATTGACTGATCTCGATCATCAGTTCCACTTTGCTCAGTGAAGGAATGGGGTTGGTCAGATCCGCCACGTCGAGGAGAACTCCAGCCGCATCGAATCTTAGAAACTTTACGATGGGGACCCTTACCTGATCGTCCCGGACCGGCAGGACTTTCACGATGTATGGCGATTGCGTGTTGCTGGGATCCCTATAGCCCTTGAAATTCAGGAGAACTGTGGTGGGAGCGACAACCCTTGCACTCAGGTTGTTATACACGGGGAGTTGCGCGGTCTGGTCAAGACGCACGATGCCTGCCGCGACAATGAAGTAGCGCGGAAGGTTGGCCGGATGCTCCACAAAGTTCCCGGTTGCCGCCGGGCCCGGAGGGCCTTGATTCCCCTGAGGCCCCTGTGGACCCTGAATTCCCTGAGCGCCCTGCAGTCCGGCAGGACCCGCGGGGCCGATGGGCCCGATGGGCCCGATAGGCCCGGGAGAGCCCGCAGGGCCTACAGGTCCTACCGGACCTATCGGACCGATTGCGCCGTCGGCTCCCGCCGGCCCTGCCGGGCCTACAGGACCCGCAGGTCCGGCTGGACCTATCGGACCAATCGCGCCGCCGGCTCCCGCCGACCCTGCTGGACCTACAGGGCCCGCCAGTCCGGCTGGACCGACTGGGCCTATTGGACCAACAACACCGTCGGCTCCCGCCGGCCCTGCTGGACCTACAGGACCCGCCGGTCCGGCTGGACCAACTGGACCTATCGGGCCAACAGCACCGTCGGCTCCCGCCGGCCCTGCCGGACCGACAGCGCCCGCCAATCCGGCGGGACCGACTGGGCCTATCGGACCAACAGCACCATCTGCTCCCGCCGGCCCTGCTGGACCTACAGGACCCGCCAGTCCGGCTGGACCAACAGGACCTATCGGACCAACAGCACCGTCGGCTCCCGCCGGGCCGACGGCGCCATCAGCACCATTCACACCCGGAGGGCCGACCGGCCCGAGTGAACCCGGAGGTCCCTGCGGCCCCGGGGGCCCGGGAATGGTTACAACGCTCTCCTGCAACGGGCTTCCGATCGCCGCACTACCCGGACCTCCGCACACTCCGCACAACAACCACTCCTGCAGCATCCTTGTGTGCAGAACAAAGGGCCGCTGATTCTCGTCCACTTCAATGTGTTGCAGCCCATCGACGACCCAACCGGTAACCGGACCGCCTCCGATAACGGGCACGCGGAGTTCGCCGAGCAGCACACAATCCTCCGGCGCACCGCTCGTTTCGGATGCCTCCGTGCAGCCAGAGCCGCGGCCCATCTACTTCGGACGCAACTCGGTCACCCATAACCGGAATGCGGCGCGCATGTATTCGCAAAGATCCCGCGGATGAATGCGCAGCCATGCCGGAGGCGTGCCCGACATGAAATCTGCGGGCGGCGATTCCAGCGTCACCGCCGACGACGCGAGCCATGGACTCGCCGCATCTCGCAAAGCATCGAGAAAGTTTTCAACCGGCGAAGAGTTCGAAACGATATCGGTGACCTCAATTCTTCGCAGCCATTCCACGAAATCCCGAACGGCATCTTCTTCACGCTGCCGCGGCGGCGTGAAACGGATTTCGAGTTCGAAATCGTCAGTAAGACGTGACGGCGCCGTCAATTCGTCTTCGCTGCGGCAGGGTTCTCCGGGAATAGGAACGTCATCGGTTGGACATTCGCGAAAGCAGAGAACGACGTACAAATTCAGTGTGCCGCTGATCGCCGCACTCAAGGGCGAGCCAATAGGCGAAAGAATCCCAAGCTGCGCGGGTATGTCCTTGACGTGTGCCGCGAGCCACTGGTTCAAGTAGGCGCATTGCGCGGCGGGTACACAGATCAACTGTCCTTTAGTGCTTGCTGCGGCGCCCGGCGCAACAACGGCCCGAGGTCCTTTTGCGGCATCGACTTCAATGCTGAGCCGGAGTCCTCGTACCGTACCGTAGCCGACGAAGTCGCGCGTCATCCACTGATCGCGACCCGCCAGGTACGCAAACTCCTGCGTAAAGTCGTCGACGCCCAGCACCATTCCCAGCGTGTAATTGACATGCTTTGTCGGATCGGCCGCGACGACGTTGGTCGCCGCCGTGTTCGCAGCAAAACAGCTCATAACGTTCTCCTTGATCGTTCAGTGCGGTGTAATGAAGTTTCGATAATGTTTCGGTCTGCTGCAGCCTCCGCAGTCGTAGGCGCGAGCGATCCTTCCCCGAGGGCTCCTTGCCCAAGCACCATGCGAGGCATCAACTCCGGCGAGCGGCTTCCCAGATCGATCAACGTGTCTTCGCCCAGGCGGGCCTGTCCGACACGAAACATCGCCCAGTAAAACCGGACCTCAAACGTCGTGTGGGCAGGCTTCTCCAGATTGACGATGCGTCGCGCCAGATCGAGGCGCTGCCGCTGCTCCGCCTGGATGAATTTTGTCGACTTCGGCACCGGCAAAAGCACGTCGAATCGATGCGCGGTTTGATGCATGACCGTCACAACGCCCTCAAACTGATACCAATCGACAACCGGCGCGCCATCGGGTGGAAGCCGCGTCGGCAAGGGAATCTCCTGGAACGAGGTGTAACTGGTTCCGTAAATCCGATTGAGCGCTTTGGTTTGCCGATACCGCCGCGCCAGGAAGTCCTGCCAGCGTGCAAGATCGCCCGCCCCGCTCCCCAGCGCCGGAACGAAACCGAGCGTGGCTTGCGCGAACTTTCTCCAGCTCAGCCGTTCCGCCGCATCGGCAGGAGCGGAAATGGGAAACTCGATCGACGCCGAAGAGGTTCCACCTGCCGACGCGGCAAACTTCTCGTAGGCGATGTTCAGCGCGTCCCGTCCCTGGCGCGGCTCCCAGCGTTGCGCGGTCGTGATGCGGCGCGGGCCCGACATCGCGTCCGGATCGCCGAAGACAACGCCGGGAGTTTTTCGCGTCCGGTACTTTTCGATGATTCGGATTCCTTCAAGCTGTTTCGGAAGCCGCCAGGCCATCGAGAAGAGACTCTCGTCCACGCAGTCGCTGAGGGCAAGATGGAGGGCGATCCGGATGCCATGCGCAGTACCGCGGTACTGAAAGAACTCCATCGCATGACGGATAAAGACGCGCCGCTTCGTCTCATTCCAGGCCTTGTCCAACCCAAAGCCGAACCACCAGGCGAGCCATTCCAGGGTCTCTGGCGGCGCGCTCCGCACGTCGAACAGAATCTGGACTGCAGCAATCCTGTCTTCCAGCGTCGTGAAAAAACCCTCGAAGTTCGAAAGGAACCGGTCCAGAAACGAGGCGGACTGGTCGTCTTCCCGATACACCGCCGGAAGGTACCGGTTCAGATAGGAAAACCGCGGATAGTACGCACGAAGCGCCTTCAGGCGCGGGCTCGTTCTTCCATTCCCGCTGACGCGGATTCGCAGTTGCATGAACCGCCCGCGAGCCCGCTGAAACAGCAGTTCCCAGGTGCCATCGAGCGTCCCGATGTTTCTGGTTTCGGGTTCCGTCCTGGCGGCACTCGAAAGGAACGGCAACTCTGAGCCGTTCGTTCTTAGATAGACGGGCGGTTCTTGTTGCCATGCACTGCGCTGGAGATCCCGCTCGTTGTTTGCCGCGCGGGTCTCAATTCCGATTTCAGCATCAACGGGAATGCATGCGTCAATCAGAAGGCGATGCCAGATGCAGTCGGGCTCCTTGCCGTCGAGGACAGGCGTTTCGAGGGTCGCTTCGGTAACGTAGCGGGGGCGGCCCTGGCGAACCAGAGGAAGCCAGAGTTCCCTGAAATCGTAGTACGCGCCGAAGTCCGCCGCGACGAGACCTCGACCGCCAAAGAGGCGCATCGGAAAGTACTCTTCCACCGGCTTGATGCTCAGCTGTTCGGCTTCCCCGGAAACGGAAAATGCGAAGACCTGGTTGCCGTCGACGGTCGCCGCATAAAGACGGTCGGACACGGACGTTCCGTCCTCTTGCTCGTGGGCCGGCACGAAAGCGATGTCGTAGACCTCGAAATTAAGGTCCGCGTCTTCCTCCGGCGCGAGGGACAACATCACTTCCGTCGTTAGCGGATCGCCGAGTTGCCGCTCAAAACAATAATGGTAGATGCGCGAGTATCGGATGTTGGGCGGCGAATCGATGCGCGCCTCGCCGTCAAGAATGAGAACCGTGCCATCAGGCAGGCCTTCGATGGCAAACGGATCCGATGCCGCAACAAGAGACGCCAGATTTGAAGTGAAGTTCCGGGGAACCGCGCTCCGGTTGGTCACGATGGAGTTCCCCGTTACCAGCGATTCAAAGTCGCCGGGAAGATTCGCTGCTGCAGGATCCGGTCTGGAACCCTCGACATTGAAATACCTGTCGAGCGCCCAGTAACAGCGGTGCTGCCGATCCAGAATCCACACGCCGCCGCCTTTGCGTGGCGACATATCGAACGGAACAAAGGGCGCATTGCCGGGCCAAAGAATCTGGCGCGGAGCTCCGGTTGTGTGTAGATCGAAGACCAACAAGCCGGGGGGATCGATAACGCCGACAACCAGGTAGTGGTCTTCTGTAACGGCCAGGCCGGCGAATGAAATGGATTCCTGCCGCCGCTCATCCTTGGACTGAAAGTCTCCGGCTGCCTGAAAGTCTCCGGAGTGATTCGGATACCTGGAGGCGCTGTCCAATTCCGGCGACCAGAAATTGGACACTCGGCCCGAGCCCGACGAAAAAACGCGGATCCTGGTCGACGACTCATCAATCCAGTACCAGTTCTCATACTTGTCACGCCCGGCACCTCGCCGGTTGGACCGTTGCGGTGGATTGTCTTTCGGAGCGGCGCGGAAGCGGAATAGCTCCGGCTGGAGGGTCAGGACACTTTGCTCATCGTTAAAATGGAATCCGCTGTTTTTTTCCGACAACGGGCTCGACGAAGCTTCCCAGTCTGCGAGCGAGACTCCATCGACACGGCAGCGAAGCCAGTCCTCGCGTCCGAGTATCAGATGAAATCTTGTTCCGTTCGCATCCATTCAGTCGTTCTCCCGAACCTGTAAGGGACTCAACATTCCTCAGGGACAATGGGTATCGGAACGAGGCGTACCGGTGCCGCACCCGGCGTTGTGTCGTCCGCAGGTGTTTGGCCACGAAGTTCGTCGATCGGTACGGGCTCGCCGACGACGACAAGAATTCCGGCCACTCTCGGCAGTTCCAGTCCCGTCATCGGAATCTGGTCTTGCGCCGTGGCCGTACCGGCGGCGACCTCTACATTGTTGACAAGCATCACGCCCGGAACGCGGCTGGCGATCGCCGCCAGTTCGCGGCCCGTCACCGGCTTTCGCAGAGGCCAGCCTTTTTCGAGTTCCGCGTATTGGGGCATTGCGAGCGACAGCGGTTGGTTGTCCAGAAGCCCGCCGCCCGGCTGCTGCCGGATCGGCGCCAGGAACTGGAGGAGCGCCGCTTTGACGGCTTCGCGCACGTCGGCAATCGACCACCCTGCCAGCACATTGATCCCGACGGAAACCCAAATCGGCTTGTATGCCGGCGCCCGCAAAAATAGCTCTGTCGTGACCAGGCGCCGCGGATCGAGATGCCTGCAAACCGCGTCCAGAAATGGACGATCCGGCAACGGTGCGTCGGGCTGACGAGGATCGAAGCGCGGTATCAACATCAGCGTCACGGCTCCCGGGGCGTCTCCGGGTTCACTTGGAGTCAGCTCAGGGTTGAACGCGGATAGCACTTCGACACGCCCCAGGTCGACTCCTGGCGTTCGCGCCGCAATCGTTTCGAAATCGGCGGCGGTGACGAGACGATCCCGATGCTGCAGATAGCGGGCAATCTGCTTTTCGCCTTCCGTAACCGACTCAGCTTCGGCCCCGCCCCAGGTCCGAACGGGGTTCGCAACCTTCATCCCCGCGGGCAGAGAGGGTCCCGTGTTGATGGCGCCCGCTCCAACATTGCCAGCCGTACCTACGCCATAGTCGTAACTCACCAACATCCGGGCTCCCGGCGGCGGACGTCTTCCCCGGAATCCGTCGCCGAACCGGATCTCTCCGGACTCCGCATTGACCGCGAAAACATCGGAACTCTCCATAGGACGCGGCCGGGCACCTGGAGGTTGGCGCAAATCCGGCACCTTCACTTCGGGACCGGCACTGAGAAGGTCGTCGATCTCCTGCCAGGTTTGCGTTTCGTTGGTCGTGCTGACCGTCAATCGCACCGACTTCGGTACGATTGGACTTCGCGATACGCGCGCGACCTGATCGGGCTCTCCGGTCGCATCCGGCAACTGCTCATTCGGGACGTGCGCCCGCTGGCTCACGGTAACGGCATTTATGCCCAGCCACAGGATCCGCGCGAGCACCGTCGCGGAGGCGCGCACACGAAGCCAGGTCACCACGCGGTCGCTGAGTTTTGTGTCTTCAAGCGATGGCGGGAACTTATCGACTCCGGGCTCGAGGGGATCAAGGTTGCTCCACAGCCTCAGTTCCTCGGCCGAGGGCAACGTGATCTCGACAGTCCCGGGCTCGGCCAGCACATCGCCCGAGGTTGTCGGCGTGAGGGTCTTGTATTGAGGAATGCGTAGGAGGGGATCGTCCGGCAGCTTGCCATCTGCGGGAAGACTCGGCAGTTCGTACACAAGCAGCGATTCCCCCTCAGCATTGATCGGCCCGCCCGGCGCCATCCGCCGTGAAGTCTCTTCGAGCGAGGGAACGATCCCAATGCTCACTGTCTTTCCGGCTATCTTGCGCCGCACCTCCTCGCGCAGAATTTCGCGGTCCTTCTCGGTGTTGGTTGCCGGCTTGTTCGACGCGCGCACCATAAGGGCAATCCACAGGGACCGATCCACCGTCTCGCTGGCTAGGGCGATTCCGTTCGTGTTTCCTTCATCGAGCAGAACCGTATCGTAAAGCTGAAAATCCACATTTTCGGGCGCCTGCCCTTTGTAAGAGGCGTAGAGCAGCTTGTAATGATCGAGCAGTTTCGGATTCGAGATCGGGCGCTTGAAATAGACCTGAGCTTCGACGGGCAGGATGTCGAGACCGCGTTCGGTCCTAAACGGAACTTGCCCCGCGCGGACTTCGATGTTGTCGTTGAGCGTGATGGTCTCCAGCGGCCCGTTCTCGTTGCGGATCGTGACCAGCCCTCGCGCAGAGGATGCCGGTAGCAGCGGCACGCCAAGCAGCTGAAGAAACTTTCGCCGGTTGCGTTCAGGAATCTGGTTGCTGCGATACAGGAGCGTCTCCGTCATGAAGGCGAAGACCTCGATCAGTGTGACGCCCGGATCGCTCTTGTTGAAGTTGGTCCACTCCGGATTGTGAACGGGAATGCGCGCCAGGGCTTCATCCAGCAGGTCCTGGTATCGGCGGTTGTCCAGAGTTGGAATCACTATTGGCATAGAATCTCCAGATCAGCGGACCTCACCCTCAACCTCCAAGGGTGACGGTCACGTTCATTCGCTCCCGCGCGCTCGTCGCCACCAGCTTGTAGGTGATCGTCGCTATCGCAGCCTGAGGGTCTTGCGGGTCCTCGTTGACGCTGACCGATTCGATTGCGATTCGAGGCTCCCATTGAGTCAGGGATCGCTTGATGCGCTCTTCGATCAGGTGACGCGTGGTCACGGTGTTGGGCTCAAAAAGGAATGCGCTGAGCTGGCCGCCGAAATTCTGCAGGCGGAGACGCTCGTTCTGTTCTGTCATCAGAATGATCCGAATCGACTCGCGTACGTTGACTTCGCCTTCAGACCAGCTCACCCGGCCATCCGGACCCACCTTCGGCGGAAAACCTATTCCGCGACCGAAAAGACGACCCACGTTTGTGTTCAGCATCTGTCCTCTATTTCTTGCCCTTGAACCCCGGCAACGGGAAGCAGATCAGGAAAAATGGAATCCACGCGAAGACCATGTCCAGCAAAGCCACGATGATCATCAGGAGCAGCAGCGCGCAGATGGTGATGATCGGTATCGACAGGGAACAGATCATGCCGGCGTCCATACCGCCGCTGGTGCACGGCCCGCCGTCGGGAACCGATAGGTCTTTGTGCAAAGGCCAGGGCAAAACTGCGCGAATCAGATCACCGAAAGTCATTTTCTTCATGCGATTGATCTGGCCGCAGAGCGTGCTGGAAATCATGAACGCCGTGTTCTTGTCGAATTTGCGCAGACCGGCCGGCGACGTGTCGATGGGAAGCCCAATGCGAATTGGACGGGCCGGAGCATCCGGATCGAAAAAGGAAGCCATCTGGAACGGCCGAGTTGGCTCGCTGAGAACCGGCGGATCCAAGATGCCGCATTCAGGACGCTCAAAAACACAACGAATCACAAACCAACCTTCGCGCATGTCCATAACGGGCTGACTTGCCAGGGAAAGCTGAGGCACCGGCGCGTGCACCTCCGGGGGCAGCGCAGCGGAAATCAAATCGGCCAGCCTGTCGACTTTCCTGGAAAGGATTTCAACTTCGGTGTCCCCGGAAGCCGTCGCTACGGTAATGGCGGAAAGCGGAGGCGAAACGAACGAGTCCGCCAGCGGAAACAGGAATGGCGGCCAGGATGGATCAGGATTCGACCGGTTGTACGAACCCTTCACACTTTCCAAACCGCTTTCGATTCCCGCCGAGGCTGCCGGGTTCAGTGGCAGGCCGCCGCGAATGGACAGTAGGGCAGCCTTCAGCGAGGTCGCCACCCCGGCTCCGGCAAACCATGCGGGCATGGGATCGGTCGCCAGGTTTATGGTCAGCACAGCACTGCTCAGCGCCGCGACCAGGTTGGATTCGGCCGTGGTGAGCGGGCTGGACAACGACTGGTTGGTTAATGCCTGCCAGATGCGAGGCACATGGTCCTCAAGGAACTTCGCGAAATCGAGCAACGCGTACCAGGAGGACGTCTGGATCTGCTCCCGCATAGCCCTGATCGACTTCCGCAGATCGTCGCCTGACAAAGCCGCGTCCTCCGAAGTTCCCGGAGGATCCAAAGCAAGCGGACGAATCCTTTGCATCTGCCGGGCGGTGTCGGCCGTTTCAAGCAGCCGCTTCCATGGTTCCGTGAATTGAGCCCACACGAGCATCATCCGCGGATCCGGCGGAGGCGGCGGCGCAACGGCCGGAGGCGGGTCCCCAGGTTGCGGATTTGCCGCCGCACCCATGTAGGACTCACGTTTTCCGACGGGAATCAATCCCGCGAGAATCCGTCTGCGGTGATCGTCCTGCGCAAAGCTGACGCTAAAGAGCGGCAGTTGTTCCTCTCCGGGCAGGAGGGATGCCGCCGTGGGAACATTTACCTTGGGAATACGCAGCCACGCGTGGCCGGCGGCGCCGGCAACAAATGCGTATTCCTCCCAGGCACTCAGTTCGAGTGGAGGCAGCGGCGTACGCACGTCGATCGATCCCGGAGGCAAGAGCCGCCGCAGAACGAATGTTGTCCGCTCCTGTCGTCCGGGATTCACCGCCCGATCGGGCAGGCCTGCGCGCCCGCAGACAAGGGACGAGGCGACGAGATAATATCGTTGGTGCGCGGGTTGATAGAGTTTCAAGCCGTCCGCCATTACGATCTGCGTCGTCACATTCCCCGCTTCCAACTGCCGCCGACGTCTGGCAGCCAGGCCCAGACGAGCCAGCGACCGCGCAAAACCGGGCAACGGCGGCACTGGATCCGGGTTTACGCCGGGGCCGCGCCACGTCTCTGGCACAGCGACGAAGTCCTTGAGCCGAAGCGGATCGTTCTCAAGAATCGACATGAAGTCTTCCATGAACTTGTCCGTGGCAAATCTCAGAATCGTGGGCTGTAACAGCACGCTGCGAAGCGCATCCGTTCCCTGAATTGCGGCGGCCGCTTCCCATTGCTGCGGTGGTGAAGTCCACTGGACAAGGTCGTTCATTGCTTCACCAAATGTTCCCTGCGCCCGGAGTGTAAGAACTGCTGACGATGCTGTTGCAGATGACAGTGTCCGCCTGAACCACCCCGCTGAATTTCGACATGCCGGCGTTAACCGTCACCATACCGGCCGATACTTCAACAGTGCTCGCATTGACGGTGACCTTCGCAGATGCGGTGACGGTGATTCCGGCGGCCTCGAGCTTTACCGAATTGCCGTTGCTATCGACAATTTCCACGGCACCGGGACCATCTTTCAAGGTGACCTTCTGGCCTCCCGGCGTTTCGAGGATCAACTTCTCCTGACCGTCGCTGTCATCGAGAGTCACCTTCACGCCGTTTCTGGAACGGATCAGCTTTCGGTTGTTCTGCCCCCCTCCATCCATCGAGTCCGGCGGAGAATCGGAACCGTTCCACAGACACCCGATGACATACGGACGGCGAGGATCGCCGCCCTCGAACGAAACCAGAACCTCGTCGTTGACATCCGGTATGAACCAGGTTCCGCGGTTGTTGCCCGCCATCAGCGTCGCCAACCGCGCCCAGGTTTCGTAGCGCGAACCTCCGGTATCGGCGGACCATGGAAGCGTGACTTTGACGCGCCCCTGGCCATCGGGATCCTTGATGTCGCTGACCAGCGCGGGAAACACGCCGTACCAGCGCCCCCCGAATCCGCCGGGGATCCGCGTGTCGAAGACCTGTTCCAATGGGCTTGTCTCAATCGCCGCCAAACTGCCTCCTCGACTACTCCACTCGATTAGTTCGCTGGGCCAATGCCAGGCCTTTCCGCACAAAACTCGGTGCGTATTCCCTTCACGCTGTCGAACACGTGACAAATCTCCGAAACGTAGTATTTGCCGCTGAAAAGAGGCCCCAGCCCGTCCATGTCCGCGTAGGCGCCAACCCGGAATTTCGCAGTCGCCTCTGCAACGCCGCGGCCGACCAGAAACCGTCTGGCTGTCATCTTGAAGAATGTTTCCGCTTCCGCCTGCGCCTCGCTGCTGTTAAGGGGAACCGTGTGCGCCAGCGACTCTTTGCGCTCGCCAAGCGCGTTTTTGAGAATCTGGGGGCCGCTCGTATCGTTGCTGTTAAGCCGCGAGACTTCCGAGTTGATGGCAGAATCCGTAGCCTGAAACTTCAAAGCGGACTTACCCGCGACGTCCCAGCCGTTCACTGCCACGCTGGTTCTTTGCATCGCCATATCGGCAAGCACGGTAAAGGAACGCAGTTCCTTGCCGTGCTGCATCTTCACGGTCTGCCCGTTGCGGTCGGCTCGGGACTTGGCGTACAGCGTCTTCATGGTCATCCATAGCTCGACATCCACCGAGCGCGCCCGCTCGCGCATAAAAGCAAGATCGCTTTGGTTTACCTGGGCGAGTACGGTGTACGTCGGACCGTTCACCGTGATATCGGGAGAGAGCCCATGGTCGTTGGCGATTTGGCGGAAAACATCCGCATCGCTGGAGTTCGCAAAAGTTCGAGTTCTCCGGGTCATTCGCAGGTCTTGAAACCGGTCCTCTGCCAGCACGGTAATTTCCGGCGGCTGTCCCTCGGGGAAGGCCGCTTCGAGTCCCATGATCTTTCCGGTAAACAGCGAGTCGGTTCCCAGCTTCACTTCGAAATCCTTTCCGAAGTCGAGCGTTTTCCTGTCGAAGTAGAGGAAGTCGATGCGGTTGTTCACCTCGCCGTGATTTCCGAAGCGCGCTTCACAACGGTAGAGCCCGGCCGTGTTTTCCGTGATCGTCATCTGGACCAGTCCCGCCGATAGCGGGCCTTGCTCCTTGCCATCGACCACGAACGCGGGCCGCGCTTCACGGAGTCCTTTGGTATCGTCAGCCATTCGACCTCAATGGGCGCGGAGGCGCTCGTCGCGCGCCACGCGTTGTTTCACGGTTTGCCAAACATCGACCTCCGGCTTTTTCGAAGCCGGAGCATCGTCCTGTTTTGTTGAGGGACTTCCCTCAGGACGCCGCGTATCCGGAATCACTTCCACCTCGTTGATCACCACTGCCATGCCTGGTCTCCTTAGTCTTTTCAGAACAGCGCGCTGAACGTCGGCGGTTTCGCGTCCATGTCGATCAGGCGGCCCGGCTCCAGCAATCGAGGGTTCTCGATATTGTTGGCTGCGGCGATGGACTGCCAGTCGTCACCTTTCCCCTGACTGGACGCAAGACTTTGTACCGATGAGCCGGCCGGTGCGGGGGTGAGCGGCCGGGTTCCCGGCGTCTCCGGCGTACCGGCTCCGTTGACGTCTCGAATCGTGAATTCGGTGATCTTCTGCTGCGTGAGATTGATCGCGACGCTGGCGCGC
>Ga0134121_10000332_pt1 | contig 55519 bp, 73 predicted proteins | sample KB301_FD_96463 | JGI IMG/M metagenome (GOLD analysis project Ga0134121, IMG submission 96463) | Terrestrial soil microbial communities without Nitrogen fertilizer from Kellogg Biological Station, Michigan, USA - KB3-0-1 | ecosystem: Environmental > Terrestrial > Soil > Unclassified ...
AATATCAGAAGCTATTTTAGAAACGGTCAAAGTAGAAGCCAACTTAATTCAGCAAATGAACCAGACTGCTTCATTTGCTGAATTAAGTTGGCTTCTACTTTGACCGTTTCTAAAATAGCTTCTGATATTTGAACGATGGAACAGGCCTTCTCCGCTTCAAGTTGCTGAATTTCGGTTGTTTCGGCCTTAGAAATCCTATCTAAAGCATCAAACAGGTGTTGGCGTAACGTTGTGATGTTGTTCGACATATCTTTTGTATTTGTATTTTTTGTTTTTAAAAGACTGGCATTCTCTGCATTGAGACATTCTTTCTTTGGAGTTTCGATCTTTTTTCCAAAACTCTGATAAGTCTTTTTGTTCTCCGCAAGAGGTACACTCTTTTTTAACTCCAACAGGCTTTCCATTGATTTTTGTTTTTAGTCGGTGTATAAGAATTTCAGCCTTTTTTATTTCAATCAATTCCGAAGTAATTTCACTCTCACTATATCCTTGCGTTTTTAGTAAGTTTAACGCATATCTATCGCTTATTGAATCTCTGTTTTTTTCATGGTATTTTTTCTTACAAACTACCTCCTGTTCATATATTTTATTTTTGTTTTTTTTGATATAAGCCTTCCTAGTTTGCCGTCCCTGTTCGCTATTTCTATATTCCTTAGCCTTTTCTACCATTTCGTCTCTTCGCCTGTGATACCTTTGGTTAGCCCAATTATTATGCTTTTTTTTCCCCTCTTCAGTAGCTCTATCTCTCTTATGCTTATCCCTAGCATACTGACGATCACACGAAAGGCAAGTTGGATTTAAATAATAAGTAGTCCCAGTTTTACCCTTTTGATGTCTGATTCTAAAATGTTGTTGTTGTTTATCTTTTTTACATTTTGTGCATTGCTTTGAAGTTGGCAATAGTTCTATTGGCCTGCAACTCATAGGGAGAACGCCATTTTGTCTATTTATTTCTAAAGATCGCTCCTTGCCACACTGTTTGCACATATACATCAATCGCGTTTTACCGTTAGTTGTATAGGTGTAGTATTCTGATTTTTGTTTTTCAATCTTGCACCGAGAACATATTCGGCTTTCTGGGATTATTGGGATAACATTTGGTTTTGGTAGAATGCCTTTCCTCCTGCGCCAAATAGTCTGTATCTCTCTGGAACAGTCTCGACAATATGAATTTAAATAGACCCTCCCGCTCCTCTTTTGTTTACCAAAAAGAGAAGAATCAAGTTCTAAATCACATCTTTTACAAATTTTTCTTATTTCCATCAAAATTCAAAAGGTACTTTCATTTGTTTACATATAAACTTTATATCTTTCTCGATACCCGATTTTTCATCGTACTCGTCTTTTGATATTTCCCCTGAATTTCTCTGTCTTAATAACCAATCCTTACCCCTTAACTGAGGAACGTGTTGCTGTATATATCTGAAGGCTCTATCAATATCGGCAGCTAACTTATAACTCACTATAATATCCTTTCCAAAGTCTTTACGATAATACTTTTCAATTATGTGTTTAATTGTGTCGTATCGCTCATCCCGGTAATCCGGCTCTTCTGTGAATAATTTAATTATTTGTGCTATAAGTTCTCTTTTAAAATACATGGGCATATTATTTAAAATGGTAATTCAGTTTGACTAAGCGATCTTTTATATTCATCAGTCACCAAGTTGGGGTCACAAAAAATTTCGTTTGTTATTGGATTACAAAATCTTTTTCTACTCCAAATCATTTTCAATGCAAAGTTTCCTAACTGTCCTCCTGTTCTTCTCCTTTTCACTTTCTGCACATAAATTTCAACGTCAGGTGAAGTTTTGTCGGAGTGGTGATTTGGTCTGTGATAAGAAATGATATTATCCGCTTTGTTGCCCCACATAGCCCCTCCCGCTACATCATAAACGTCCACAGGGGGCAAAGATTTATCCTGATTTCTTTGAGGCTTTACAGGGTGTGAAATGATGTTGTAGCACACTGAATTTAGCAACGCAAATCTTTTAATGTTTTTCAGTACTTCGGACAGATATTGATCTTCTCTTTGATATGCTTTAAATGTATGGTCAAGTTGATTGAATGGATCAATCATTACCCCGTCAACCCCTTTTTTCATCACTAAGTATCTAAACTTTTCGTGAATAGAACTAACATCGTGTTCATCTTCTGGGTAAACATAAAAGAAATGGTTGCTGATAAAATAACAGGCATCCACATATTCCTTCTCTGTTAAGTCTGTCAACCATTTTCCGCAATACATCTCAACTATATCGTCGTAAAAATCATTCGCGGGATAATTCTCTGGGCTGAATATTGCCCACTTCCAGCCGTCAAAAATAGATTTAGTCAGCATTAATTGGATTGCAAACGTTGTTTTACCGTAGTTAGCATATCCCGTAAACAAATTTATTTCTCCTTTTTTCCATCTAAAATAATCGTCCATTATTCCAAAGTGTGTTGTTGGTGCTAATTCAACTCCCCTTTTAAAGTTATCAAACATGCCGGGAAAAATATCTTCCAGATAATAAACTCCGTCAACCGGGATTGATTCGGCATTTAAAACACAATTAATCAATACGTCTTTTCCCAAATACATTAAAATCTCATTGAAATCTTTACATCTTCTTTTAGTGCTTGAAGCTAACGGTACTGCTTCCTCTATTGGATAAGAAACAATCTTGCATCTTTCAATACCTAATCGTCTTACCAACTCCTCTTTAAGCATTTTACCAGCATCATCATTATCGGTAGCAATAATAAATTCGTGAATACCAATAAGCCAATCGGAACAACTATCTAAGTATTCCATTCGTTGCTGTCCTTTGCTCGCACCATTTGGAACTGAAACAACTGCGTAATCGGCAAAAGGAATGTCTGAGTCAGTTATATTGTCATTCCCAAAACCGGCTTCATAAGCACTCATGCAATCAATTTCGCCTTCCGTAATGATGACTTTCTTTTTTTCTCCAATAGTATTCAGATTGAAAAGGATTAACTCTGCGTCCTTAACTAATTTAAAATTCTTTTTCCCGTCACGGTATTTAACGTTTACGAGTTCACCATCTCTAAAATATGGGAAACAGATTACGGCCTCATTCTTTGCTGTTTGCGGCATAAACTCATCCTTTCGGAAAATCATAAATTTATCCAGCGTCTCTTTTGATATAGACCGCTTACTAAACCAAGAAACCATTGTATCGGTCTGAATGATACTGCGAATAATATTTGGATCAGGTCGTTCATATTTCTTTTTTGCCTCTTTTCTTTCAAAACTTCTAACATTACCCTTCCAGCCACAATTATGGCAATTATACTCTCCTGTATTGATGTTTACTGATAATGGCATATCGGCCTTATTTTTTCTTCCATCACTGCACTTTGGGCATTTTGTTTTTTCATTCCCACTACGCCGCTTCAGTTTAATTCCTAAGTCAAATAATTTATCGTAATACATTAGACTAAAATTTTGAATCAATATGATGATCCGTATGTGATTAAATGCGGTTTTAGCTTTCCTTGTAGAGCTAAAGCCCTTTGTTCTTCTCCCAATTCCTGAGTTGTTCCATCTTGAAAAATGACTGATCCCATATCAGGCGAAAAATTTAAACCTACTTTCCTTTCCTTTCCTTTCCTTTCCTTTGCATTGGGGGGGCTATGGCCTCCCCATCTTTTTCTAGCACCCTCTGACCCGTTATCGGACAGTGTTTTTCTTAGTTTTTTATGCTCTAAAAGCCTCTTACTGAACAAGTAGTCTTCTTCTTCATAAAACAATTCCAGAACGATACAGAGCGAAATTATTTCTCTTAGCCTATCTATAGCCACCCCATAGCCAAGCGATAGCCCCCCTATGTATGTTTTTTTTATTCCACCGTTGTCCGTCTCTGCCATTGTCTCAATAACCATCCAGAAAATACCGTAACCTTCTGCCCCATATTTTGCCCGTAATTCTAATATTCGTTCGTCATTTCTGGCGTTATAGTCGTGACTGAAATAGTATGAATCTTTAGCCATTCTGTTTTTGTTTCCGAGATTTGTAATAGGTGTCCATTTCTTTCTTCATGAATCCTCGCAACCTAACTACAAAATCTGGAACTTTTTCACTAAGGACACATAGTTGAGCCACTAAATGAATTAGTGGTGGATTTTCTTTTATAAGATCAATCAAACATTCTCGAAGGGTATTCCCGATTAGATGTTCTGTGTTATGGCAGATTTCGCAGTAAGTAATTAACGCTTCATCCTTGTAATCCCATAAAGGAGTGCCAGTAATATAAAAAATGTGATGTGCGTGAAGAGTTATATCCTTTGACCCACAAGATTGACAAGTATGATTATCTCTTGCTAATATTTCAGCCTTTCTCTTTTGCCACAATGGGTGTAATAGCATTTCATCGTAAGTCATCCTACAGTCTTTAATTGGATGGATAAAATAACAAAACCCGAGCGCGGTAAAGCGTCGGGTATGTTAGCGTTTTGACGAAAAATTATATTCTATGGGAGTGCCAGAAGTTGGCAACAAAGAATAAGCAAATATAATGCAAATGTTTTGACCCATGAAAAAATATAAAATTTAATCGAACGCGAAACGAAGCTAATAATTAAAAATTAATATAACAACACAGAGTACAGGATTTATTTTTCAACAGGGGTGATTTAATCGCCAAAAAGCCACCCTAAGAGATAAGTTAGTCCCACAGTTAGTATCATACCTATAAGCAAGATGGCAATACCTTCCACACCATCTGTATGATATACAGTACAAAAAGACAAGGTTCCTAACCCGACTAAGATTAACACGCCTAGTATCTTTTTTATCTTCTTTGCCATGTGGGTCTATTTTTTACCAAAACATTTTCATTATATCTTGCTGTGTTGCTTGTTCTTTTGCCAACTGATCTTTCATCCCCTGAATCTCTTTTAAGCTCTCTACAAAATTAATCAGCAGGGTTAAAGACTCCGATTGCTTTCGGATGATTCTTGGCTTTAATGGATTGTAGAGAGGATTCAAGACCGCTGCCGAATCTTCAAAAGAGGCTTGTTTCCTGAATTCCTCTGCTACTTCTTTTGCATAATCCAAATCCATTGACAAAATAAAAGGCTTCATCATTTCTATTACCATAGCTAGTTCTTCAGCCTTCCCGTAATCTTCAAGTTTATTGCTCATGTAGGTCTATTTTATTTTAGTTACCAGAGGTTTGTCTTAAATGTTTATTGTTAGAATAGCTGGATTTACAACCCCTTCTTTATCTTCAGAAACGCCATATTCTTTGTTGTGCCACTTCCTTAACTCTTCACCATGTTTCCAAAAACGGGCTAGGGCTTGAACTGCACATCCGTACATAAATCCGGTAATACCTAAGAAATTAAGTCCTTCCTGTGAAGAATCTGCAATGTCTTTTACGGAATGGCCTTTGGCGATTTCTATTTGCATCAACTTAGCCCAAAATTCTGCGTAATCAACAACACCGCGACTGTAACCATCATGACTGTTTTTTTCAACGTAGGCTTTATACTCTTCTTCCATTCCGTGATTAATTTCAAGTACAATATCTTTAACCAAGGCTTCGCAAGCATCTCTTTCTATCTTATCAGCGGCTTCAATTTCCTTTCGTCTGTTTTCTGCTTTAAGTTCTTTTTCAGCGCGTCTTTTGTCTATTTCCTGCTGCAATTCGATGGGATAGGTTTCAACGCATTTTGGCCCGATTTCTTTCCAATCCATAATCCATGCAGTAGAGTAATCTCTACTAAGCCAATCAAGGTTTGTGGTTTCGTCAACAAAAACTTTAATGCCGTTAAATTCAAAATCTACTATCTCAAATCTGTCTGTCATTCGTTTTGCCTGTTTACAGGTATCGGAAAGGGTGTCCCCGGCCCCGGTTCTAAGTGTTGTGTTCATTATTATTATTTTAATGTTGAATATACAAGGTCATTAAGCTTTCCATACAACTTGTGCTTTCTTTCTTCAAGGGATACAAGAGGCAAAACATTCAATAGCTTTTCCTTAATTATCTCCCATTCCTTACTGTCTTTTATAAACTCCCAAGTTATCATTCCGTTGTCAAAATTGGTATGGCACGAGTTATTATAAAAGCATAATTCAATTATACAGTCCGGATTTGTTGCCACACTCTTGAAAATTTTCTTAGGGAGCAAATGCGCTAATGAGAAATGAAACTTTTCGTCGTCTCCCTTCATTGTCGGCCCCCCACAAAACAAACATTTATTTTTCATCCCCTTGCGTAAAGACCGAAAGAACAAGTCCATTTCACTATCGCCTCCCCTTTTCTTTCCCTCTTCTATCTCCCTTTGCTTTTTGGGGGAGACTTTGGGGATGCGATAGACCTTTTTCACCTTTGGTAATTTGGCTTGCTCCTTCATTCGTCTTATTTCTTCTAGACCCATTTATTTACTTTTTACCGTAATCCATTACATATTTCTTCGCCCCCTCCCTATCATTTGTCCAATCTTCACCACCCCAATCACCGGTAACGGGGCCGTTTACTTTATCAATCATTATACAGATTAGTTCTTTTTGGCGTGGCGTGTCCTTTTGCATCATTGCGCTGAATGATGAACCTATTTTATCATACTCCTGCAAAGCTTCAAATGCTTCTGGACTATCTTCAAAACACCATCCCTTTAATGTCCCCCATTTCAACAATAGGAAATCTTTGCTGCCCTTTTTTGTTTTTTTGCTCATTACTTAGTAGTTTAATCTGTCCTTAACTAATTGTTTTAAGCCTTTCGTTTCTACGATATAAAACTCAGCCCTGTTCCGGCTGCAATTATTTGAAGTGTTTGCAATTCTGGCCGAAACATCAGCATCTAATGACTTAACATCATTTACGCTAAGACACGGTTTATTCATTATCACGTAATCATTGGCTGCTTGTTCTGTACTGAAGTATAAAAAAGACGATTCGGGCTGTGGAGTAGATTTCCCGTCAGATACATTAACCCACGCAAGAGTTTCTTTTGGGACATAGGCATAACGATCACCCTCAAATATATTCTTCCTATCCTCGGTAATAAATCTCGGCTCTTTTTCTACTGTAGTAAGAGAAGATTTAATTTTTTTTCTTTTAAAGAGCCATTCTCTAATTTCGGCAGATTCGGTTAACCACTCTTCGGGGATGTTTTTATGATATTCTACATATCTGCTCATTGCGGTATCAATTTCTTTTAACCTTTCCTCCTTCCATATCCACTCAGGCATAATACCTATGGGCGGCCGCTCTACACTAGGAGAAGGGGCTTTGATTAAGTAGGAAATGGATGCGGATGTTAATTCTCTGCCGGAAAATGGAATGAATAAAGCGCAGATTGACCCACCCTTCATTTCCCATCCGTCTATTACAAATGTTCCTTTTTCTCCATGAACACTAACAACATCTTTGGTTGCCCATATAGTGCTATCACTAATACGTTTTACTGAATGAATATTGAAGTTTTTACAATTTAAAATATCTGGTAGTGTCCACGGATTTTTATTTGGATAATTCACTCCCCAATAATAACAACCTCTCTTCTCGTCTAAATTTAAGAAAGAAATGTGGGTGTCGCTATGCTTATACTTAAAAGATATTATTTCCCAACCCCTCCCCTCACTAGAAGAAGAAACAGGGCTTTTAGGAACCAACTCATACTCCTTTCCGTCTATTGTTATTGTAGTGGGAAGATTGCTCATGGGAACAAATGTAACGCTTTCGGTGATACCGACAAATATTTTTTGAAAAATTATTTTGAAATACGGTGATACCAGACTATTTTAGCGAAATGATTTCAAAGAGGACTAAGAAAAAAGTATTACAAGGAAAGTATATAAAAGTCAATCCTGACGTATTGGATGAGATAAAGAAACAAGTGAAGAAGAAAAAATTCCCTTCGGAGAATAATGCCATCAACACCACTTTGGAAAAAGAATTTTTAAAACAAATTAATTGACTAGTAAACTAATGGGAGAGATGCTAAATAAAATGTTGGAAGGGGCTTCGGAAGTTAAGAGGCGTTCGGCTTATTTGCGGGATAAATCTTCATTCTATCCAAAAATTTATTCAGAGAAGTTTGGCGATGAGTTGTATTTAAGCACAATAGTAAGAGTGAATAGAAACGGTATTTGGTATGATATTCACCATATCGAATGTACGACAGATTCAAATTATTCTAAAACCTACGAACGACTAATTGAATCGGTTTACTTTGCAATGTTGTTTTTTGTCCCAAGTGAAATATTTCATGAATCAAAAGTTCAAATATTGGAACAGGAAAGAGTTGAGAAAGATTATCCGTATCTAGCATCATTAAACAAACAATAAAGAGATGGGAGGCCATTAAATGAAAAGAGGCAACTTTTTAAAACTTATTGCCACAATGGTTGTCGCTCCCACTTTAATGGGAGAAGTAGAACTTAAGCCTTTTGTAGAAGATGCGCCTATAAGTTCGTTTGATGGAGATAGGATAAGGATTCATACAGAGGAAACATTAAAATGTAGGATTGGCGATCTGATTAAATCAGATATGGGAGATGCGGCAGTAATAATTTCAATAGTTCATAATGATAAATCTTTCCTTGAATGTAGACCTGTTTGTAAGGGGAGGTATCGATATAAAAAATTAACGGAGTTCCATACGTTTGCAAGAGCGTTTATAGAAAATTAATTATTAAAAACAACATCATGTCAAAAGAAAAGAAGCCTAAAACCCTCCAAGACATATTCTCTGACTACAAGTCTCTTCCTTTATCGGATAGAATTAACTTTGTAATCGCAGCAAAAGAAGAACTAGACGCACAACTATCCGAAAGTCAAGCAACAGTTGATTCGATTAAGTCTGCAAAAGAGAAACTTAATGGGAAATGATAACTTTCCCTCCCTATATGATCCCCGTAAAAACAGAACATGGAGAAGGGTTCATTCTTTACGTATCAGAAGGTGGGGCATTTGAGAACGATTGCTTTTGTGTAGTACTGAAAGAAACCGGCAAATTGAAACATTACAAGACCCTTCAGATAACCATAGAGCAGAATTTAACCTACGGGATTAAAAACACGTAAGATGAAACTTATTTTATCTTGTTTATTGCCACTGATGTTTTCTGCTTGTGTTTCCAGCAAGAAAATGGCTTCTACTATGGATTCATGGATGGGATCATACAAGTATGAATTGGTTCAGCAATGGGGTGCACCGGACAAGATAGTTCCCGATGAAAACGGCGGTGAAATCCTAATCTACTCAAACAGGGTGTATGCCCAACTAAGTTCAGGCGCAACCGTTGATTACTATCTTTACCGGATGTTATATGCAGACCCTAATGGGAAACTTTATCATTGGTTTTGGAAGAAAAGCCCCAATCCACCCGAACGAATTGATGTAAGAATGTTAGTAACGTATAAATAAATCAATCGAATGGCAACAGTGAAAAACTTTTTCAATCCCTTAGAGGACAGAATTTTGTTAAGAGTAAAAAAAGAAACAGAACCCAAGAAAACAGAAACGGGGCTATACGATCTTTCTAAAAAAGAAACAGAGATGGCAACGGTTTATGCCGCTGGTATCGGTTGGTACGCAAGAGAAACAGGTAATTTTGTCCCTGCATATCTAAGCGCGGGAGATGTTGTCGTAATTGGCAAAGGTGCAGGTTTACCTATTGACATTGAATTGCCAGACGGATCAATGGAAGAAATGAAATTGCTAAGAGAAGGAGATGTGTTGATATTGGTAAGCAAAAAAGAATCAACAGATTAAGAATTTTGTTATATTTTTATTGCCAAATATCCAACTTTGGCAAAGCCACGTCCTTTAAATCAGGTACTTCTAACAATCCCGCAAGCACTTACAGAGGAATTAATTACCGATTCCGGGCTTAATCTTTACATCGATGCTTCATACAACAAGCATTGGCAGTGCGCAGTTACGGCAGTTATCGCCGATTTACCTCTTAAGGTTCCATCACAACACAAATACATTTTCGATAATCTAAAGGTCGGCGACGAAGTAGCAATCAGCTATCGAATTGTCGCGGATTTTACTTTTGGCAGCGATTCAGGCCAATTCATTCAGGCGACTGAAGATAACCCCCATGTCAGGGAATTCGTAAACGGGCGAGGGGAGTGGGTGAAAGTTTACGCTCTCCCAAAAAGATCGGGGCTTCCGGGGATTATGTGGGTCGCGACGTACACAGATAGCAAACGTCAATTTATTGATGGGGTTCAGGGTGACGAAAGCGAAGTTGAGCGCTGGTTAAGCCAGTTCCCGTTTGGGAAAACAGATGTCTATAAATTCAACAATTACTTTGAGTTTGAGGGAAAGGATTACTGGAAAGCCGACCTTGACGATATTTTTGCAAAAAAAGTAAAAGGGCATTGGGTTGCGGTGAGCGACCGAATTATTTGTAAGCCCATAGAAGAAAAGGTTCCTGATTCGATGTTAATTGGTGAACACAAAGGACATAATGTAAAAGTTCGCTATGAAGATCGCGGTCGGGTAATGACAGGTGGAAAATCAAAAGGAATAAAAAAAGATAACGTTGTGTCATTCGATCAAAGACATCTCGAAAAATATACATTCGACAATAAAGAATTTTTCCTTATCAATGAAAAACTTGTAAACGGCACATGGCAATAAGGAATATAAATAATCTTTATGATTTCTTTCGCGACTTGGTTCGCAAGGAACGCGGGGCATTTGTATCAATTCCACAATTCAATGCAAATCTTGATGCGGGGCAACTTGACGCAATCGAAGAGTGGTTCGCTCCCTACGGAGAAAATCAGCAATTGCACGACGCATTAAGGCTAATAAGGGTATATTACCAGTTCACGAGCGATCCCGCTGGTTTTGTGACACAGCCAGACGATTATCTTCATATACTTGGGCAACCGTTTACAGTAGCAGGAAGTTCGGTGAATCGAATAAACTTTTGTAATGAAGATGAAGTCCCGTTCGCATTGACAAGTCAATTAAGACCCGTTTCTGATTCATACCCGATTGCGATTGATACCTCAACCGGGTTTAGCATCTACCCGCAAAAAACACAAGTTGGATTCTTCAATTATCTAAGACGCCCGGCAACACCTAAACTTGCTTATACGCAAGTAGGTAGAGTGATTACTTATGACGCAGCCAATAGTGTTCAGTTAGAATTTTCTGATGCGTATATAAATAATATTTTAGCGAAAGCATTAATTTATGCCGGGGTCTACATGAATGAAAAAGATATTACGCAGTACGCGGAAGTTTATAATCAACAAACAAAAGTGCCGTAATAAATGCCACAAACCAGCAAAAAATTAATTAGCGACCAAGTTTTATACCGGCTAAGCGGCGGTCGGCCTGACTCTGGATTCCCAATAGACGAACGTGATATTTGGAAAGCGATTGACCAAAAGATTAATGCTCAATTTAAACTGCATTATTTAGATACGACATTGCCTTCAGGGGAAACCATACCTGAAAACACAATGATTGCAACCTATGAAAACATCGAAGTAACAGCGACTATAAACGGCAAGTCAAAATCAATATTGCCCGTCATCCCCATTTCAATGCCAAAAAACATTGGCATTTATATGGTATATGATCCAGCTTACCCCGACAGACCATTTATCCCTTTGCAAAGAGGACAGGGGTCTTTGTTAAAAGCGGATAGTTTGCTAAGTAACATGATGGGGCAAATATCGTATGAGCCAAAAAATAATTATGTGGTTTATGGTAACGACATTACTTTATTAGGCGTTACAAGTGTGACAATGGAACTTTGTGTGTTTGATATGTCTCAATACTCGGTAACCGATTATCTGCCAGTTCCAAGTGATTATGAAGAAAGAATTGTGAAGGAATTATTGGCAGAATTTTCTGTTGTAACGCCAGAGACAGGCTTAATAAATAATTTCTCAACAGTTGGGCAAAATGTACCGATTAAACAATGACAACTATAAGTCTTGATAGCATAGTTAAAAACATTTTAATGAAGCGGAAATATCCGTTCCATTACTATATAGAATTTCTTGTATCGGCAAAGGACTGTTTGCGTGAACTTACATTCGATAATTTTGAAATAGTACGATATAAAGTACTTACACTTAATAGCAACAACGCGCTGCCAATGCCTAACGACTATCAGGATGTTACAGGCGTATATGTGAGAAATGGGCAGTATTTAATACCATTAGTAGAAGACGATAGTTTAGACCTTGTTCCTAATTACGATTCAAATTTCGATATTCAACCGTACTCGCAAGGTGTTGCATCCACAACAGGAGAGGCTAACCAAATTGTATATTACAATGGACTCCTATCTCCGTACTGGTATTTGAACAACTGGAATGAATTTGGAGAAAACTTAGGTCGTCAATTTGGTGGCGTAGGTGCGTTGCCAGATACTTACCGTGTGAACAAAGCTAGGAATGAAATCAAGATAAACGAGAACCTTGCTAATCTTGAATATGTCCTCGAATATATTTCAAATGGTATGGATGCAGATTCAGCTACCCACATTGATGGGTACGCCCAAGCAACAATCGAAGCGTATTGTATGTGGCAATTCAAAGAAAATAACCGTACATACGGAGTAGGAGAAGCCAAGACAGCAGAGCAATCATATATCAAGGAAAGACAAATATTGATAGCCAGATTGTCGGACTTGACAATAGATAGATTAAAACGAATCGTTCAGATAAACAGCATAGGTGTGAAATACTGATGCCTAACTTTTTTGGAAATACCAGCACAGCAGCGCAAAGCACAGCATACAACATTCCAAGTATGCTGATTTCGTTTAGCGTGGTGAATAAAACCGGAGGCGCAGTAACAATAAACGTTGGAATTTTATTCGGCAGTACTTATGATATTATTCCAATGAATAAATCTTTGGCAGCAGGGGAGGCATATATTTATAGTGGGGAACCGATTAAAATACCAAAGAATCATCAAATTTCATTAACAGCAAGCGGAAGCGTTGATTATTACTTTACAATTGAATAAATGGCAGTCACGGATTTAACATTACCGAAACCAATGGTTGTAATCAGGCAAGTAGATAGCTTGCTGGGATTGCAGTATGCTGGGTCTAAAATGAAGTCTGCTATCATTGATAACATTTATGAAACATCTGACTTGAACAGTGTTGGAGATATTGTAGTATTTAATTCAACACAAGGAGAAAAATTTCAATACGGCAGTACAAACTATATTTTAATTGACGAAAAATACATCTTTGGTAACGAAGGTGCGCCAACATGATAACAGAGAAAAGAAATTTTCTGGAAGGAATGAACGGAGACGTTTCCCAGCGATTATTAGGAATGGGGCAAAGCCTTAACCTAATGAATTGTCGCGTGGCCGTTACCGAACACGGACGGGATTACAGGGTGGAAAATGTTCCGGGGACATTGCTCGTTGAACAAAATGTATTTCCGCCATACGGGACAAACCAAAACATAGGGAGTACTGTGGATTTGGCGAGGAATAGACTTATTTATTTTAACTACAACACGGCAGGGGATCATGGTATTTATTGCTACGTAAAAGATACCGGCATTACCTACGCCGTATTGTATGACAGTCAGGTTATTGGAGGGCTTAATTTCTCAAAGACTTCAAGAATAGACAGAAACGCAAAAGTTATTGGAGATTTATTATATTGGACAGACAATAACAACGAACCAAGAAGAATAAATATTGAAGCAGGAATAAAGATGAATCATGCTTCATACGTTACCGACGTGCTTCCATATTCATATCCCATGAACCAGTCGGTAATAACTGTAATCAGAAGGCCTTTTGAGGTTTGCCCATCTGTTCAGCCTTTGTTGGATGGCACAAGAGAAAATTTCTTAAACGATTTTTCGGGAGAATTTGCCGTTAGGTTCGTATATCGGGATAATGAGCGGTCTGTAATGACGACAAATAGTTCGTTTGTAAACTACCGCACAAATATTAACGACTTTAGCTTTATAACAACAGCCAACTTTATAAGAGTTGCATTGCCAAATTCGTTTGTGGGAATTGTAAGCGGAAACTATTTTATTGAACAAGATGTTCAGATCATCCAGATTGCGGTACGTTATAACAATACGCCCGGATATTTTGTAATAAAAGAATGGAATAAATCTAACCCTGCCGACTTAGCAGAGATTATTGCTTATAACGCCGTAACGGGATCACTGTCTTATGATTTTTATAATGACGTTAGGGGCGTTCCCATAAGCGACGCAGATTCGGTAAAGCCAGCCGATAGTGTGCCAATAAAAGCAAAAACGGTAGAGCTTGGGATTGATAGATTGTTTTTCGCTAATTATATTAAAGGCTATGACGCACCAGCCATTACTTCTTTGACAGGAACAACTACTCAACAAACTTTTCCTGACGGGTTCCCAAGAACTATATTCAAATCCTACGCCACCTATCAAATAGGTATAAGGTTCAGGGATAATTATAAGAGGCAATCCACAGTCGTCACGAACGACAATCTTATTATTGAAATACCAGACAGGGGTGATTATAATGATAAGACCTTTACAACGGCGATTAATTGGGCGCTATCCAACGCAAACGCATTAAACGAAATCCCCGACTATGCCTACTACGCAGATTTAGTAATTACCAAGAATTTAAGGACAAGATTTTTTCTTCAGTCCTTAGCTAATGGGGTTCAATATGCCATAAAAGATGCTGATGGATCGATTACTTATCAGAACACCTACACAGGATCGGTATTCGGGTTAGCTATCGGGTCAACGACTCTTTTATCTACGGGTATGTTCCCGTCCTTCGCTGAAGGTGATATGGTTAGAATATATCCAGACGGGGCAACGACTTTCTATACGTTACGGGTTATTCAGATTGAACCAGATTATATCATTGTTCGTCCGGTGAATCTTGGTGACCTGACAAGTATTTCTTTTTTGTTTTATGAATATTTTACACCGTATAAAACGTCTGCCAGCGAATCTTTTTACACAGTTGGGCAAACAGTTCGGATAAACAATCCCGGAACAAATTCACGTCAATACAACACATTGAGCGGATCGTTTACGGGAGATGTTACTTATGGCGTACGGGTAACGACGATATTTTCTATTTCTTATTTCACAGAGAATATGTCGCCCAATGATGATCATTGGATGAACTGGTATGGAATTTACGGCGAAGCAAATATCGTGTCGCTACTTGGACAAGAGTTAAAAGAAAACTTTGTTCAATGGAGCAATACAATCATCAAAGGAACCCAAACGAATGGGTTAAGCACTTTTGATGCGCTTGACGAAAAAGTTCTACCATTCTCAATGGGCGCTGTTAGCAAACTTCAGGTAGCGAGTAAGATACAGGAAGAAGGAAATATAATGCTTGCTATTGGCGAAAAATCAACGGTGTCTATGTATCTATCCGAAGTTCAGGTAGTCGGGGCATCTACAAACGCATTTCTTGCCTCTTCGCCGGGAGTTATCGGAACAGTTAATAACCTGAAAGGCAATTATGGTACGATAAATCCAGAAAGTGTTATTGAATATCTTGGACTTGTTTTCTGGTTCGATATGCTTAACGGAACCTTCGTTCAATATTCTGCCGAAGGTTTAGAGCCTGTTAGTAATTATGGAGAGATGAGATTTTTCCAAAACTATGCGCAAAAATATTTAGTCAGTTCAACGGCAGGAATAGATACAAGAAACGGGTTTCATCATATCCCTACCTGTATTGACCCTTTCCATAAAGAAGTCATCTGTAGCTTACCATCACTAGTGCAAGATGGGGTTGACCTTCCAAGCTATTCGGTTGTTCCCATTTACGCAGTGTCAGTACTCAACAGGTTTGATATATCTGATTACTTAGCTAAGACAATGACTTTCCAGTTTGGTAAAAATAAATGGGGCAGTAATTTTGAATTTTTAGGAGAATGGTATGACTATATTCAGACAACTATGTACGGGTTTAAAAACGGGGCATTGTATATTCATAACCACGAAGATGCAGATTACAATCAATTCTATGGCCCACATTATCCGGTAAGAATTTGCTGTACCGCCAACCTGAACCCATCCGCGTTAAAAGACCTGTTCAACATTGCAATAGAAAGCAACGCTGCACCTGATTTTACAGTAGCATACGCAGATTATCCCAACGTGCAAATAACAGACCTTACAGTAGATGACTATACAGATCAGCAGGGGCAATTTTATGCAGAGTTCTTTAAGGATAGGTTATCCCCGAACGTAAGCGGAACGCCAGATGAAAAATTATATATTGGCGATGGGATCACTGACATAGCCATTAAGATAATGCTTGAATTTCAACAATATTCAAATTTATTTTACTGTAACTTTGTTGACATAGGGTACGATATTTCAAAGGGGCAGCAAGTGATTGCAAGCCCGACTAACAAATAAAATCTAATATTATGTTTGGTCTTCTTCAAGGAATAGCAGGTGCTTTTAGCGCACATGGGGCTAACAAGAGTTTAAGTCGTCTTCAAAAATTAGACCCTACCTATATGGCTAATCCATTAGCCGCTCAATATTTAAATCAGGTAAAGCAAGCCTATAGCGGTCGTATGCCGGGAGCCACGCAAGCCGAAAACAATATCTATACACAAAATGCAAACTTCAATGATACGGTAGGTAGAAATGCTACCGATGCGTCCCAAGCTATCGCAGCAGCAGCAGCGGGACAAGGGCAAACCGACCAACAACTACAAGACCTTTCTACCAAAGAAGCTCAATCTAAATACGGTCTTTTGGACAACTTGAATTCGGCATACGGAGCAAATATTGCTGAAGGAGATAAGGTTTATAATGATAATGTAAGACGTTATGGAGATTTGGTGGCAATACGAGGGGCGCAACAAAAAAACCGGCAGAACGCAGTTAACGGGGTGTTCAATGGGTTACAAACCGATTTCAATGATTTTATGGGGTTGGCCGGCGGCGGTGCTTTTGATGCAGGTGGAATTTTTGGTAAAAAACAAGGTGCAGGCACTCCACAACTTATTTAAAAGAGGTTAAAATGATTAATGTTTCCGATTTTATCATCGATCCACAACAGGCAACAATGTCTGAAGGCATTAAACACTATGCTGCGACTGCCCAACACAATAAAGAAATTGCCTATCAAAGACACAAAGAGCAAGAAGCCGAACAATGGAGAAAGCTAAACCTCATTCAGGATTTAACCGATTTATCCAAGCACCAAACCAGCGACGATATTGCCAATGCCGTAGGTAATCAACACGCAAATGATATTTTTAAAAAGTATACCGCAGCCGCAGGGCAAATGTCGCCAGCAGAATTACAATACAATATTTCAAAAGACATGCAGTCGGTGACGAATGGACTGGATGCAATGAAGAACGAGTTAGCGCAATCAGATCAAATGATCGGGGCATTAAAAACGAAATTTCCAAGTTTAGATATTACCTCTTTAGCGAAAGATTCAAGGGCAGATATTTTGGGAAGAAGGTTAAAAAATGCGAACGAATTTGCGAACCCATTAGAAGTGCCACAAAGCACCATAAACTATGGCGATCCAGATTTTTTGAGTAGATACGTTACTGGAAATAAAGGCATCACCGAAGAAATAGTGAATCCTAAAGGCGCAGATGACGTAAGCGTTTATAAAGGTTCACCGAATCAATACACAAAGTATAGTGCCAAAATCCCATACTGGAAGAAACCAAGTTATGATCCGGCAAAGTTAAATAACGGGTTCATTACAGATAAGAGCGAACCGTCCTTGCAAATAAAAGCAACTACACTGCCAGCGGCATCTTTGCCATCTTCAAACGGAAAGCCATTTAAAATTGTTGACGAAGATGTTTATAAACGATTCACCAACGATGAGGGGAAAAATATAGAATTAATAAAATCAACCAGAGACGAATATCCGGAGTACGACAAGTTCAATAGTCAGGAAAAAGAATACGCCAAACGCAACGTTCTGTATAAACATTTGGAAGCGTTAGACCAAAGTAATTTTCACCCTACCGATGTACACGCGCCATCTGCCAGCCTTCTTAAATTATATGCCGGTGGTAGTGGAAGCGGAAGTTCTAAAGTAGAACCAGAGATCAGAGATATTTATAAAGAAGTAAGCGGTAAGGTTGGCGAAGAGGGAACGCCAATGAATATCATGAGTGCAGGGGCGCAAAAGACAATATTGGAGTATGCTAATAAATTAACTGGCGAAGGAATGACACAGGGGGATGTGATGTTGAAAAAAGCTGCCGATGGGACAATAAATATTGTTAGGACAGATGATAATAAAGTTATTGCACCAATTGATTTCGGAGATTTAAATGTTCCGTCGCAACCAAGTGTAAAAGAAAAAAGGGCTGTTATCAATGAAACCAATAGGCAGTATAAGTACAATGGTAAAACATACACACACTCTCAAATTGAAAAAGCTGCGTCTCAATCAGGATTAAGTATTGAAGATTATATTAAAAAAGCTGGACTTAAATGACCACTCACACATATAAAAATGAGGAAGGGTTACCAATACTAAATAGTGGTAATGGCGATGATATTGGCGAACTTCCGGTATTTAAAGATGATTCTGTAAAAAAAAAAGAAGCGCAAGAACACCTTGGTGGCGCATTGGCTACTACTGGCGAAAATATTGTAAAGAGTACCGTATCAAATTACAAGCCCCAATCAAAATTATCAAAAGACGACAAGGATAAGTTATCCCAATTTTTACTTGGCAGCAAGCCCGACGTTCGGGATAGAACAGCGGATGCGTTGAAGGCAGTTGAAAATACACATCCTGCGCAACAAGTTACAGTTAAGAAGTCTTCGGATATAGTAAAGCCACTGACAGAAAAAGTAGACAAGGAAGCCCGTAATACTATTAATGATATAATGTATAGCGAAGGGGACGCATGGAAAGACCCGGTTAAAGCTATTGATGACAAGGCTAAAGCGGCAACAAACATAGATGAATTTACCGCACTAAACCGGGCGGCAGACCTGACTACTCAAAGTCTTGCACCAACCGGGTACGATGCTATGAGGGTTCTAAATAGTAGTTTGTGGGGGCAAGCTAAAGAGGATAATCAAACAGCTAATTTACTGAAAGCAAAAGCGAAGGAGTATAACGACGATGTTGCACCACTTCGTGAAATCAATATTGAACAGCCAATCGGGGAACACAATCAATACGCAGCTAGTGTGTATTCCGATCAAATGAAAAACGCTTTTATAAAGGCGTACGCAAATAAAAATACAGATTTCAAAAATCAATTGGAATCTGCCGGTATAGATATTAACGACCCTTTTTTGTATAAAAGAATTGGGGATGCTAAAGCCGGTCAAATTACGGATGAGTATCTGCACAATAAAAATGTAGAAGATTTCCTTCAAAAAGAGAATAGTAATTTACTCCCAGCCTATCAACATGCTCAAAATAAATTACTGGAAGATCATCCCGATTATGGAGTGCCAAAGATCGCAAATGATTTAAGCCGGGAATTGCAGAAAACCGGGTACAATAACAGGGATTTTATCTTCAATTTCGATACAGAAAGTTCAAGGGAGTTTGTCGATCACATGGCGCGTCAGCGGTACAAAGACAACCCGGAGTTATTAAAATTTTACGAAGATCACATAAGCGAAATCCATGACAGTATGGATAAGCCATCCTTCTTTGAAGGTGTGGCATCTGGTATTAAAAATGTTTATAGCGGCATAGGTAATACGGCAAGCACTCTTTTTCAATCAAAAGCAGAAGATATAAAAGATGAATGGAACAAAGAAGCAACTAATGTAAGCGCAGACCCGGAAGGATTAATGAAACTCATTAGAAACTCTGGTCACGCGGTTGGATTTGTTTCTGGTCTTATGGCTGGCGGTGAAGTAGCGCAAGGGACGAAGTTAGCAGGAACACCGGCAGGCGCACAGCGTTTAATGGTAGGCACAAGTGTTTTTGGCAATGAGTTGAAAGAAGCCGAAATGAAATATAAAAGCCCTGTTAAGGCATGGGTAAATGCGGGACTAAATACAACTGCATTTGTAATGCTGCAAGATATATTCCCTGCTTCCAAAGTGTCTAAAGTTTTTAATGAAATAAAACCAGAATTAAATAAGATAGCCGAAAATCTTTCATCAGGTGCAATTACAAAAGAAGTTGCCAGAGAGAACGCAACTTCTGTGCTTTCTAAGGCTGTTGATTTTGGGAAGAAAGCGTTCAAGCAGAACGTAAAGACATCCGCTGAAATGACCGCCTTAACAGGTATGAAGCAGGGGATGGATACGATAATGGGACTGGATGAACAAACATATGATAAATACCATCCTGATGGCGAATTAGAAGATACGTTTAAGACAATGTTTTTGAGTAACGCGCCTATTGCTGGATTGTCTGCTTATGGTGAAATTGGCGCAAAGAACAAAGAAATGGAGAACAGCGTTTTTGAGGCCGTTAATAATCCAAAAAGATTTGAAACAGCCATAGAAAACTTAAAAGTAAAAGACCCTTCTGTAAATATAGATGAGATCAGGGGTAATTTTGAATTTGCAAAATCACTGAAAGAAAAACTGGATGCTGAGGGGATTGACCCGATTAATCAAAAAAGATTCTTAGTAGAAGCGTTGAAAGAAAAAGTAAACAAAGAGAATCTGGCTAAACTTTCAGAATCAAACATAACTCGCAGAACACAAAAAGAAATAAGAGAAAGCCAAGATATTCAGGATAAGATATTGAACGGTGAAGATGTCGTGGGTGAAGAGCAGCGCAAAGAAATGCCGCCTGAAGAAAATGAAATAATTTCAAGGGTAAACAAGGTTGCCAGCGAAGGAATAGTTAACACGTTAAAGGTTGCCGATACGGAACAGGATAAGATTAAATTTTTGAAAGATCAATCTTTAGATGTTCCCTCTTCGTTGAAAGATCAATTAGGGGGCGACGAAAATCTGACTACTGATATTATTTCTCAAAACGATAAATCTGATATTGAATCCAGCATATCTAAGTATGAAAAAGAGTTAAAGAACCCCGATTTGTCCGATCAGAGAACAGAGGAAATTGACAGACACTTATCGCTTCTGCATAAGGGGTTGGATAAAATAAAAACAGATGAAACAGCCATAGAACCTGAAGCAAATACAGAAAGCAATGAACCGGCCAAAGCAAGTGAAGCGAATGAACCTACTCTTACAATTGATGAAGGAGCAGAAAAGCCGCCAACCAATCCAGAAGAAAAAGACCTCCCATTCGGGCGGCAAGAATTAACTGGTATTGCTCACGAATTACAACAAGGAAGGGCGTATGATATTGGAGCAGAAGCCCCGCAACGAGGCGAAGGGGTGTCTGTAGAAGAGTCTATTGTACATGGTAATTCTTTGCTTGCAGACGGTGGAGATGCTTTTAAAGCAGCAGAAAAATTTAAAACCGATAAGAAGATTTCATACGATGACCTTGCATTGGTTCGTGCTCAATATGCAAAGATGTGGAAAGATACTAATGAGGCAACTGATAAATTTGGCATTGGAAGTCCCGAAGAGAAAGCGGCAAAAGAGCGTGAGGTAAAATGGAGAGATGAAGTAGTTAAACCAATGCAAACCGAATGGTCAAAGATTGGTGTTGCTCAACAAGGATTACAGGACATTGACACCGGGTCGTTTGCTTCATTGCGCAGATCATTAGAAAGTAGAACAAATGCGCCAGCAAAACCAGAGCAAGTTGAAAAACTTAAAAAATTCGCCACTGAGAATAAAAAATTAAAAGATGAAGTAGATAAACTTCAGGAGAAATTAATAAAGGCAAAAGAGGACACCACTGAAAAATCAGAGAAAAAAAATGCTACAAAATCTGCTAAAGATTTGGCAGAGCAAATAAGAAAAGGGAAACTGCATAAGCCCGGTTCTTTTTCTGCTGCCAGTCCTGCATCTGTTATTTGGGATAGCGCGGTAGAAATAGTCGCTAAATCAGTGGAGGCCGGCGGTAAAATAGCTGATGCTATCTCGGAAGGACTAAAATATATAAAAGAATCCGATTGGTATAAATCATTAAGTCCCGATAAAAAAGAACAGGCAGAGAAAGAATTTTCCGACTATCACCTTGAAGATTTAGGAGGTAAAATTGATGATGCTAAAAGAATTTCCGAAAAATTAGTAGATAAAAAAGGCAATGAGTTTACGGCAGATGAAGCAAAAGAAATATGGGATTATGCAAAGCAACACTATTTAGAAACGGGTACACCATACACGGAAATGATTGGCAAAGTTGCCAATGATCTGGGGTTAACATGGAGACAAGTTGCAAATGCGATCACTACCCCAAAAACTAAACCCATCACTGATGAGATATGGAAAAAACAAAGTGAGTTAAGTAAAAGCAGGAACGCCACAAAAAATTATCTTGATAATAATGCTGGCGGTAAGGCTGGTAATGTTTTGAAAAAAGTTTCAGGTGTATTTCGTGGGGTATCCGTGTTTGGTCACGGAGGGATATTTGTAGGAACCCACGCAGCCCCAACTTTATTTCAGCCTACTACATGGAAATCAACTATACCGGCTTTCTTTAGAGGATGGAAATATGCTTATGGCAATACCGCTAAGTATGAGCAAGCGATGGCAGAACTAAAAAGCGAACCAAACTATATATTAGCGCAACGTGCAGGATTGAAGAATAATCCAGATCGTATAAATATTGAAGAGTTCCAAAAGTCTCAAAAATTCTTAGGTAAATTAGGAGATGCGGGAGAGAGAGGCTTTAATGCCATCAAAGTACTTCGTCAGGATTTATTCGACTATCATTTCAATAAATTATCCGAAGAAGATAAGAAGAACCCTGACGTTGCTAAATCTATTGCCCATCTTGTGAACAATGCAACGGGAGCAACGAATTTAAATATACCAAACTGGATCAATGAAGTAACATTTGCCGGTGGAATGGAAGCGGCAAGGTGGGGCAAGTATACGCGTAACCCATTAAAAGCTACAGAAATCGCGCTTAAAGCCATTGCAAAACCAAGTTCGGTTAAGCCCGAAGAAAGAGTATTCGCAAAAGTTTGGGCAAGTCGGGTAGGTCAGCAGATTGGATTTTATGCGGGTTCCTTAGTTGCTAATGCGGCGATTCAAAATACAATAAATCCAAATAACCCGGTTAACCTTACCAATCCCAATAAATCCGATTGGCTGAAGTTTAAGTTTGGAGATATGACGGTAGACCCGACTTCAGGAATGAGAGGGGTAGCAAGTTTTATTTACGGAATTGGTAAAATGCCGTTTCAAAGTCAGAAAGAATTGAAAGGTGACACAAGGTTAGAAGCTGCTGGCAAAAAAACATTTGGATATGCGAGAGGTAAACTATCTCCGTTTTATTCAACAGTTGTTGACTTTTTTACCGGGACTGATTTCAATGGTAATCCACTGCCAACTTCATCTGACGAACCAAAAGGCGCAAAACATAAGGTATCTTGGGGCGAGTACTTATGGCAGAAAGCACCGTTGCCAGTTGCCGAAGCAGTGCATAATATTTATGAATCAGCACATGAAAACGGATCGGATGACGTATCAACAAGCAACATCTTAAAAGGTATTATGACAGGGTTATTATCTGGAAGTACTGGTTTTAGGGTTGGAGAAACAAAAGAGAAGCCAGCGAAGTTTACAGATAATGAGCTTAACTCAAAAGAAATAAAATACTTTACAGATAAAGGGTTGGAAATGCCTAACACGTCTCCAACCTCGGAGACAATAAAAGATAAGGCGACAAAAACAAAAAGGAAACTTAGTGATTACCCGCAATCAGTGATTGATCAGTACAGCGAAACGCATAAAAAGTATTTGAGGAATGAATTGAGCCATATTGTATCACATAAATATGTTTTTATGGATGACTACGGGGATATTTCACTTAGTCCGGGATCGGGAAAGAAAAGAAAAAATCTTGACGATCTTACCAAAGAACAGTTAGAACAAATATTACATTTGGCTCAATCAAGTGCAACAGAAAAAACAAAGAAAAAACTTTTTAAACACTAAACCATGATGGACACACCATTCCCCGGAGTTCCATTGCTAAACGCTGGACTTATTGGTTTGCCAAGAAGTGCTAACAACGGAGCTGCTCCACAACAAGATCAACCTGTCCCCGAAGAACCTAAAATTGGGATCAAGGATTCGCAAGGATTAAAGTCTGGGCGTTATTCAAAAAAACATATTGAAGGGATTATAGCTGCCTCGAAAGCTGTGGGAGCAGACCCTTACCAAGCACTAGCATTGGGATTGCAAGAGAGCGGACTTGGTACAGCAAAATTAAAAAGAAGATTGGGGAAGGTGGATGCGCCGTTAGCAATGGTTCATGACTTTGAACCAGCGCAGCAAAAGGAGTTAGAAGATACGGCGCAAAAAACTGGAATTGATCCAGAATATTTAAAACTTGCCATTGTCCTACGAGACAAAGTTAAATACGGAAAACAACTAGGGTTTACTGATGAAGCCAGCCAACTTCAAGCATACAACGGTTACGGGACTATAAAAAAAGCTATTGGTGGGCCAACTAAAATGTATGGCGTTGATATTGGCGATGGATTGGACATGAAAAAAAATCCATTGTACGGGAAACGACTTGTTGCATTGAAATATGATATTGCCAACAATCCCGAAATAAGAGAATTGATTGAAGGAAAGCCCGATAAAAAAGTTGCAATGAATATGCCAGAACCAAACCCATTATCAGCACATTAAATAATACGATGCCAGAAATTAATTACAAACAATTATACGAAGCGGAAAAAGAAAAGGTAATAGCTTTTGAAAAAAAATGGGATGCTTTGGAATTGCAAGGCAAAGCAAAGTTGTATTATTCCCTTAATCGGAATATGAGCGATCTTTCGGATATGCTTGATGGAATTGAATTGAAGAAGGTGAACATGGATGATCCGAAAGACAAAACAATGGAACGATTAAAAATGATATGGGCTTCCGTTAAGCCACTTGTTGAAACAATTAATTTAATAAGGGAAGCGTCTGGTATTACCGGAGATGAGAATAAGGACACTGAAAGAAAACCATTTGTCAATACAATAGCACAAGATAGAAAGTAGTGTCATTAGCGGTAAACATATACGGAACGCTTGTAGATGTCCCTGAAAACGAGGGATTTTTTGATGTTGAAAATTGGGGAACCGATAACCCAAAAGAACAGTTTTGGCGCAGGAAAGATTTGCCAAGTTTTTTTGAACAGGTTGAATATGATAAAGACGGGAATGTTTTATTAACAAAAGAACAGGAAGTATACGCTAAAAGAGAAGTAGATAGGTGTAAAAATGGGTTTTATTTTCTTAGTAACGGTAAACTCACTTATATAACCGGGAAACATTATTTTTATCTAGCGTGGTGGAAGTTGGAAGATGACATATACCCAGAGTATAGGGATTCCGATAGGAGATATTTTCTTTTTTTAAATCACTGGGAGTGCATTTTATGGTGCTTAGGAATTTTAAGAGGAAAGAAGCGTCGTGAAGGTGCAAGTTCGCAGGCAACATCCAATCTTATATATGAATGTATTTTCTTCAGGAATAGCGTATGCGGGTTAGTCAGTAAAACTCTACAAGACGGCAAAAAAACTTTCACTAACATGGTTGCCTTTGGATATAGGCAGTTGCCTGTTTTCCTAAAACCAAAACAATTAAATAATAAAGATTCTGTTTCTGAATTAATTTTTGCCCATAAATCAGTTAATACAAAAGACGGGAAAGGTCAAACAATTGACACGGATACTGGTCACAGATCATCTGTAGACTTTCGTGCGCCCGGTAAGAATACATACGATTCTGGTAGACTAAGTCGCGGCCTTTTTGATGAAGGAGGAAAGTGGGATAGCGAAAATCCATTCTCTGAATTTTTATCTATTGTCAGCAAAACAATGGTTAAAGGTGCGAAGCGTGTTGGGTTCATGGAGTGTCCGTCAACCTGTAATGAAATGACTAAAGCAGGCGGCGCACAATACAAAATAGCATGGAACAACGCCAATCAATTTGAATTAAAAGATGGAAGAACGGTAAACCGTCTCGTAAGATACTTCTCTCCTGCTTATGATGGATTCTATGGATTTATTGATAGATATGGAATGTCCGTCATTGACCCTCCCGACGAAGACCAATTTAATTATTTGGTTGAAAACTATGTCGGTGTGGGCGATCTTACCGAAGAAGATATACGGTTAGGCGCAAAAGCATATTTACTTAAAAAAAGAGAAGGACTAGAAGGGGCTTTGCTTGAAGAAGAAATCCGCATGAATCCATTTGACGAAAGAGAAATGTTTCTTTCAAAGAATGGGAATTGTCATTTTGATGCAGTGCTATTAGCTGAATTATATGACAGGGCTAAGTCAATGGAAAAAGAAGTATTGGAGTGGGGTAATTGGGTTTGGAAAGATGGAATTCCTTTCTCAGAAGCTATTTGGGAGTCCTGCAATCCTGCGCACGCCCGTTGGACGCGCCCCAAACTTTTTAAAATTCCAGAAGGAGATAAAGTAGAAAAAATAGGTGAATTATATACGCCAATTAACCATATACAATTTATAAGCGGGTGTGATCCATTTCAAAATTCAATACTAGAAAGCGGGGTGGGATCGAAGGCTAGTTCCGGCATCATAAACAGATATGTAGACCAAGAGAATGACGATATTTTTAATCGAATGATAGTTTCAAAATACCATGCACGCCCTAAAATGGCTGAATTACTTCACATGGATATGGCATTACAGTGCTTTGCTTATGGTTGTCAGATTTTGATTGAAAGTAAAATGGATGGAGGTATGAGGAAGTTTTTTATAGATAATAATCTGGAAGCCTTTTTATTAAGACTTCCGGGGAAAGAAAACTATGGGATTGATCCAAACTCAGATAATAAAGCGTTGTTGGTAAATTTATGGGAATCTTATATTTTAAGAGAAGGTAAAGCTGGTAAAATGATATATGCAGACGACGTGATTGATGGAGAGAAAGACGGGTTGGTTAAGTTTGATGTAAATGAAACAGAGCCTTCAGATAATGTCATGGGGTTGGGCTGGACGCTTGTAGCAGACTATTACAAGAAAGTAAACTTCAGAAAAAAAACAACCACATCCGTAGAGGATTATTTTCCGAGGTATCAAAATTGACTATAAATGTGGATTAATTTTTTTTCTAAAATATATCTCGTTAATTTAGCCAAGCGGCGCGATAGATTATTTGAAACCGCCGAACACCTAGAGAAATACGAAATCCCCTTTTCTTTATTTACAGCGATAGAAAAGCCGGACGGTGCAGAAGGATTGAGAGACACCATGAACCTCATATTTGATGAGGCAATTGAAAATAATTACCCTAATATACTAGTACTAGAAGACGATTGTGAGTTTATAAAAGAAAAAATCTGGGTTGACGAGACAATGAATGGTGTAGTAGAACAACTACCAGAAAATTATCTTTTATGTTATTTGGGAGGACAGGCAACCGGCGGCTATAGTGGCTTCTATTCCGGCAATTTGCTACCTGTTACTAAATATTTTGCAACTCACGCAGTCATGTACTCATTACAAGGGATAAAAGAAATAAAAGCAAGAAATCTAGGTTACCCAATTGATAACTGGCTTGTAGATAATATTCAAACACAAGGGAGATGTTATGGAATTCACCCGTTATTAGCAAGCCAACGGGCTGGATATTCTGACATAGGGAAAGCGGAAATAAATTGGTTCCCGTTCATAGTCCCAAGACACGAGCAAAAAATAAACGAGCTTAATGCAAGACAATAGGAAAATAAGTATTGTAATCCCAAACTACAACCGGACTGACTTATTGATTGAGTCATTTGAAAAGGTATATTCCGACGATAGAGTTTCTGAAATAATTGTTTCGGATGACTTTTCCGAAAAATCAGTTTATTATGAATTGATGGATTTGTTTGAGTTAATGCCAAAGGTGAAGATGTTCCGGAATCAATTCAATCAGGATTGCTACATGAATAAGCACACGGCAATGGAGTTGGCTACTAACGAATTTTGTATCTTGGCCGACTCTGATAATATTTTCGAGCCAGATTATATAGACAGGGTATATAGTTTTCCTGTATGGGATAAAAATACAATCTACGCCCCGTCATTTGCGAAACCTACGTTTAATTACACAGAATATAATGGAGAAGTTATAACAAAAGAAAACGTTTCTTCGTTTATTGATAAGCCAATGTTTGAAACGGCTTTGAATACAAGTAATTTCTTCATAAACAGAAGTCAGTACTTAAAAACATGGGACGGGGCGGTTGATCCTGTAACATCCGACAGTATATATTTTGTCTATTGTTGGTTAAATGCTGGCAATAAATTCCATATTGTAGATGGGATGGAATATTTTCACAGAGTCCACGACGACAGCCACTATAAAATAAATGTAGCCAGAACGCCAGAAGGGTTCCATGATTCAATTTTAAATAAATTAAGGCAGTTATGATTTTACCATACTCAATAACCACATTTGATGCCAATAAGTTTGACTTTGTAAAAGTAGTGTCTGAAATATTTGCGCGTCATGATTTGAAAGACTTACAACAACTTTCTGATAATAAGTATAAAGAACAATTTCAGGTAGGCATGGATTCGTCAACGGTATTTCATGAAAAATTCTACGATAAATTCAGAGAAGGTTGGAGCGAGTTGAATGATATGTATATGGATTTTATTAAGGAAGTGGTTGCCCCGGGATATGATGAAGATTTTCTGTTTCAGGCATTTCCAACTTTCCGCGTCCACTTGCCTAAAAACGTTGCCGTTGGAGCGTTTCATAATGATGCAGAATTTCACCATCCAAAAGGAGAGGTTAATTATATAATCCCTCTAACCAATTCCAGCAAAACAGCAAGCGTATGGGTTGAATCAGAACCGGGAAAAAAAGATTTCATTGATATAATTCTACAGGTAGGAGAACTTGTAAGGTTTAATGGGAATGAATTGACACATGGGAACAAGAAAAATGAAACCTCAAATACCCGCGTGTCTATGGATTTTCGCGTATTGCCATTATCTAAATACGATGAAAGTAATTCCGGTGAATCAATAACAAGAAACACCAAATTCAAGGAAGGCGAATATTATAAAAGATTCACTCATGGTAGGAACTAGATTTTACGGTAGACTTGGCAATGTTTTTTTTCAAGCGGCTCACTGTATTGCTTTTGCGATGAGGAATGGTACAGAATTTTCAATGCCTAATAGAACCACTGATCCGTATTGGAATCCGCTGTATCTTCAACATCTAGTCGATCCGTATTATATACAAGGTAAAGAGGATGTTCTTGTTAATGAAAAATATCATGAATTTCAAGAGGTACAATTTTTAGATGAATGGAGAGGAAAACAAGTTGTATTGAACGGCTATTGGCAATCAGAAAAATATTTCAAAGATTATAGGACACTGATTTTAGACTTGTTTAATTTTCCTTGGGAGCAAAAGAAATTCGTTTCTATACATATCAGGAGAGGTGATTATTTGAGATTGCCGGATAAACACCCGCCATTTTCAGAAGAATATATGAGGTGTGCGACAAGTAGGTTTTACATGAAGGGTCATGATTGCTTCAAGGTGTTTTCTGATGATATTGCTTGGTGTAAAGAGTATTTTAAAGACCCCCACTATGCGGCAATGAAGATTGAGTTTTCAACCAATACAAGCGAGGTTGATGATATAACAGAAATGAGTCATGCGGTTGGGCATATAAATTCTAGTAGCACTTTTTCTTGGTGGGGTGCTTGGCTAAACAGAAACCCTGATAAGATTGTTTTTACACCTAAACTTTGGTTCGTAGAAAATTATCCACTCAATACAAGCGATATAATCCCAGATAGCTGGATAAAAATATAAAATAATGGAAATAAACAGCAGAGTTCAAGTAGTAGAGTTAATGAAGCATTTCCAGTTACCATTGGTAGCGGCAGAAGTTGGAGTGGCTGAAGGAAGATTAAGTAAAGAGCTATTAAATTGGGGCATTGAAAAATTATACCTTATTGATATTTGGGAAAAAGTTCCATTTATAAAAGGATGCGGAAGTTTTGACCAAAGCTGGCACGAAAACAATTACAAGTCAGTGTTGGAGGCCATAAAAGGGAGGGAAGATGATGTGATCCTGTTGAAAGGATTTTCCTATAAGATGGCCGAATTTATACCAGACAATAGTTTGGGAATGGTTTACATTGACGGCGATCATACTTATGAAGGAGCAAGGGCAGACATTGATTCATATTGGCCTAAATTGGTAAATGGAGGATTAATGCTTTTTCATGATGCAGTTAACCCGACATACGGGATAATGGATGCGATGCACAATTTCACAAAGGGGATTGGGATTAATTTATTAGAGGAAGATGGCAATATTGCCAATAAGGGCGCGTGGATTCAAAAATCAATGTTATGACATTGCAGAAATTAGGAGAAAAGTACGGGGTAGATAAGAAATTCCATCCAAATCTTCTTTCTCAATACGAAGACCATCTTCCTATTCACTGTAAAAAGTTTTTGGAAATAGGTTGTTTATATGGTCACAGCGCAAAAATGTTCAGGGAATGGTACGGAGAAAAAACAGAGTTTCATTTACTTGATTTATTCAGTGTAGTGTCCGAAGGAGAGTTGGAAGGGTTTAAAACATATAAAGGGAAGCAATGTGATTTTGAGGTACTCGAAAAACTTCCTACCGATCTGGGAGTAATTAGCGAAGACGCGTCGCACCACTCGGATGAACAAATAATAACATTTAAAAAACTATTCAAAGACAACTTGATTAGCGGTGGGCTGTATGTCGTTGAAGATTGCTATGGTCATTTTGATCCATATTGGAGAAGAAATATTATTGAGAAGCCAGAAGATACAATGGTTCCGCTAATGAAAACGTGGCTAAACGGAGGTGATTTGACTAGTCAATTCTTCACGCCCGAAGAAAATGTATATTTTAAAGCAAATATAGCAGACGTTAAAATATACGACGATGTAAACGTATTTATATGGAAAAAATAACAGCATGTTAGACGACAACGAAAAGCAAATGATAATTGGCCTGTTCCCCTTTCTTTCAAAGGAGCCAGTTGTCTTTGATATTGGGAGCAACAAGGGACATTTTGCAGACGTTTTTTTGGGCGAATATAAAGACGACTGCATGTTATTTCTTTTTGAGCCAAATAGTAAGCTATTATCTTTTACGGAAATAAAATACGAGTATCAAAAAAATATCATTTACGAAAACTTGGCTGCTTATAAGTCAGAAGGTGAAGTTTCATTTCATTTCTTTGAGAATTTCAATAATGAATTGTCCTCTATATATCCAGATGAAAATAACTGGCAGGGATTGCCAATGCAGACCAAAAATGTGGCATCCATCTCTATGGATGCTTATTGCAAAAGACATCAAATAGACATTATTGATTATTTAAAGATAGATTGCGAAGGAGGCGACGTTGATGTTCTGGAAGGATGTAAAGAATTGATGAAATCTGGCAGTATTAAAGTTATTCAAATAGAATATTCCGATCATTACAAAAGAGCAGGGAAATCAATGGCAGATGTATTTGATCTTGCCAAAGAAAGTGGATATACTGTATATAATTACAGGATGGGAAACTACTGGAAGATTGAGGATAATTGGTCGTCAATGGCGACCGATAATTATATTCTCACCAAGGAAGAAATTCACAACTATTGTAAACCGGGATGGAACAATGAATTTATAATTAATACCTCTGAATTGCCGAGAGTTGACCTATGTTTGGAAATTGGAGTAATGGAAGGCATGACGACAAAATATATCTGCCAAAACCTATTAAGTGAAGGAGGACGCGTTATAGCGGTCGATCCGTTGTTGGATCACTATGTTGAAGGCGATACCGAACACTCGTATTTCAAAGGCCAATATCCTAGATTCATAAGAAACACAAGAGGACTGCCAGTTGAATTAAAACGCGGCAAAAGTCAGGACGAATTGCCTAAGTTAAACGCATTGAGATTTGATTTTATTTACATTGACGGCGATCATAGGCATGATGCAGTTTACCATGATGCGGTATGGTCGTTTGCGATTTGTAAAAATGGAGGGATTATACTGATAGATGACTATGAATGGCGCGAAGAAACGAAAGCTGGCATTGATAAGTTTTTGGCCGAATTCGGATCATCTCTTCAGGTTTTAATTAAAGGGTATCAGGTATTAATACAGAAGATACATAATCAATACAACGAAATCACTTTTGATTACTATAAATAAATTATCTATGATGATAGATTTTGATTACTTATTCGACAAATACAACATAAAACCTAACGGGGTTTTACACTTAGGGGCAAACGAAGGGCAGGAGGCGGAAGATTATCAGAAACGAGGGATTGAAAATGTCATTTGGGTAGAAGCCAATGGTCATGTTTTCAAAAAACTGGAAAATCATGTAAAAGACATTCCCGGCAGCATTTGCATTCAGGCCTGCGTTTCGGATAGATATTCAGAAACTTTCTTTAATATATCAAATAATGATAGCCAATCCAGCAGCATTATGGAATTAGGACATCATTCGGTTATTCACCCGGAAGTACATTATGTAGATAAGATACCAATTACCACACATCGGATAGATGAATTACTTAAAGATTTCGATTTTGAAGGTGATTGGTTTTTAAATGCCGACCTGCAAGGTGCAGAGTTGTTAGCATTAAAAGGGATGGGGGAATTGCTAGATAAATTTAAATGGTGCTATTTAGAAGTAAATAAAAAAGAAACGTATAAAGGTTGTCCAGATATTGACGACGTAGATGTCTTTTTATTACAAAGAGGATTCGAGCGAGTCGAAACAGGCGAATGGGTTGCTGATACTTGGACTGATGCTCTTTATTTAAAAGTAAAATAATGTTTGACCTTTTGCCACATATAAACGTCGCCTACCCGCCAAATAATGAAATAATATTTGAAGAATGGTTCCGGGAGGTATATAGAGGTTGTAAAACCGACAGGGGATTACTGCCAATTAACTTTACTTCTTATTGGGTAAATAACGATTATGGTAACAATGAAGCTGCCAAAAAATATCTTCAGGAATTTGTAGACGGACTGGATAGGAATAAAAAGTATTTCTGCATTGTTCAATATGACGACGGAGTATTAATAGACTTTAAAGATTTGGATGTAGTGCAGTTTAATATGTCAAAAAAGGTTGGGATTGAAATTCCTCTTTTATGTCAGCCGCATCCGTATAAGTTTGATGGAGAAAAAAAATATTTAGCTTCATTTGTTGGTAGTAGGACGCATCCTATAAGAAATGAACTAGAAAAACTAAAAGGCAAAGAAGGGTATCATATTTCTTTTGAACCGCATGAGATTGAAGATTATTGTAGAATAATTCACGAATCATATTTCGTTCTTTGCCCGCGCGGATATGGGGCATCTAGTTTCCGCATTTGCGAAAGTTTGCAGTATGGTGCAATTCCGGTTTATTTATCCGATGAGTTTATAGAGCCGTTTGGCGTGCCGTTTAATTATTACGGTGTAAGAGTAGATGACGGTAATATACATAAACTAGAAGATTGGCTCAATCCAGATAATAGAAATGACGGGTATCTCCATAAGAACAAACAAATATTTTATGAAGAGATGTTCACTTACGAAGGTTGTAGTAAACAAATAATAAAGAATCTTGAAACTGAATATCGTACACGGCAGGACTCCATCTCGTTTTCAGCCAATGGTAGAGGAACTAAAGCGGCAGCAGATTTCTGATTATGAAATATGGGATAGCATCTATTTGAAAACAGTGAAAGCAAGTATAAATGCCGCCCATAAACAAATAGTAGAGTTTGCACAAGTTGCCAGATGGGATGAAGTATTAATAGCGGAAGATGATTTTGTCGGGACTCATGAAAACAGCTTTAAGTTCTTTCTAAGTAAAAAACCAACTGACTACGATATTTATTTATCCATGATATACATGGGGGATATTGACGAAATGAATTGTGTAAAAGAATTTTCCGGGATGACTATGTACATGGTACATTCCAGATTCTACGATACGTTTTTAAATACAGACCCGGAAGAACACATTGACCGGACGTTAAGCGGATTGGGCAAGTTTGTTGTATGCAACCCTTTTGCCTTTATTCAAAGAAATGGATTTAGTTCAAACACAGGGAAGGAGGAAAAGTATGATACCCTGCTGGAAGGCAGGAATTTATATTTCGGAATTTGAAATATTTATTATCTTTATCTGTCCCAACCAATATTTGAGAAACTTTGAGTACTATCACTGATACACAAATAGGAACTTACCCGAACGCTCAGGTTGATCCACGAGATAAGGGATTTGATTGGATTCTCCAATACTCCCGCGCCGCGTATAACGATAGCCGGGGCTATATGATTAACGGGCAACTGAATGTCGGAAATTTAAAAATGTCGGAAATTAAAATGTATGGACTCGGGAAACAGCCCGTTGATAAGTATAAAAAAATGTCATCCCCCGCCAACCCCTCTGATCCATCTTGGAGAGCCGTTGACTGGACGCCGCCGGCCTTCATGTGTAAATTCCGGGAAATAGAACTTTCCAAAATTCATCAAAAAAAATTCGACTTTCAAGCGTTCGCTATTGACCCTTTAGCCAAGAGCGAGGAAGACGCGTATTTCAACCAGATGAAGGTGAAAATACTCATGCGCGAAGCGGCTATGCAACAGGGATCACAGTTAGCGGATAGCCCATTGCTTGCACAACAACCGGGAGAACCGGAAGACATGGAGCAATTGACCATGCAAAAAGATTTTGGCTATAAGCATGTCATGGCAATGGAAGCGGAAGAAGCTATAAGTCTCGTTTATCAGCAGAATAATATAGATGAAATCGAAAGTCAGTTAGGACAAAACTTATATGACTATGGGCTGGGTGCTGTTACCTCTGAAATTGACGAAAACGGAATGGTGAAACTCAGGGTTATCAACAACGAATATTTAGGAACATCATATTTTGAAAAGCCTGACGGATCGGACATGATTCACTGGTTTGAAATAATCCCTACTTATGTAGGTGATTTAGCCCCCTATTATACAAAAGAACAACTGGATGACATTTGTAAAAAATCGTTAACCATAAATGGCAATCCTAATTCCTACACACCTTTCAATGGGTATTTCAATAAGGCGTGGAATAGGTTCAAGGTTATGGTAATGAAAATAAAATTCTATAGCTGGAACGATACTGTTTATAAAGAAGAGATTGATGGTAGGGATAACCTTAGATTTGGGAAGTCTTCTTACAAGAATAAACAGTTTTTATCCGTAAATCCATCTGGCGAATTACAACAGGAAGAACCAGAAGATAATGGGTATAACGCCTCTATTAATGATACTAATGACAGAGGCGGTGAGCCTACTCCAAAATATATTGGTAGCTGCAAAAAAGTAGTGTATAAAGCATCGTGGATTATCAACACGGAGTATATGCACGATTGGGGGTTAAAGGAAAATCAAAATCGTAAACTATCTTCTTGGTGGGACACCGATTTGGATATTTACCTGTATGCTTGGAATTTTTATAAAATGCAATTCACGGGTATTACAGAAAGATTGATTCCGCTGGAAGATAGCGCGTGTATGACTTGGTTCAACCTACAAAATCTTTCAAATAAACTCATCCCGTATATTATCAATATTGACATGAACTCCGTAGAGGGCGCGTTTCCGTACGGGAAGGGCGGAACTAAAGGTAAGCCGTCAGATGTCATTGATTTTATATTCAGTAATTTCATTGCGCCATACAGAAGTACTGACTTACTAAGTCGTAACCCTAATTACAAACCAATTACAATTGAAGCAACCGGGCAGCTTGCTGCATTTGTTCAATTACACGATAAGTTGCAACGGGAGCTAGACTATATGAGATTGGTGTCTGGCTTAAATGAAGCGACTGATGCCAGCACAGTAAATGCTAAAAATTTAAATTCAACAAATGAGGCAATGGTAGAAAGCACTAATAATGCTATCTACCCAATAGTAAATGCCAAGAAAAATATTCTTCGTCGTCTTGCTGATGGAGTAGTTCAGAAAGTTCAGATAGCCGTTAAGTTAGGAAAGGTTCAAGGGTACGCAAAAGCACTTGGCACAAACGCAGTTCAGTTTTTCAATATCAACCCGGATATTTCCCTTCACGAATTAGGAATATTTCTTGAAGAAGCTCCAACGCAAGCACAAAGAGATGCGTTATGGCAGGATGTTTCTATAAAAGAAAGTCAAGGTCTGTTAACTGTAGGGGATAAGGCTTTTATTATGACTTGCCGAAATCTGAAAGAAGCCTATATGGTTTTGGACTACAAGATTAAAAGAAGGAAAGAAGAGGCACAGCAATTTGAACTTCAAAAAATTCAAGAAAACAATCAGGGGCAAATGCAAATGCAAGCCCAAGCCGAACAAATGAAGCAGCAAACAATGGCTATGCAGGGGCAAATAGATATGCAGGCTATAGTAACTGAAAAAATGTGGGATTTTGAAATTGAAAAAATGAAGAAAACCGCAGATGTTCAAGGCGAATCATTACAAGCGGATGCAAGAACAATTGGGCATCAAATTCAAGCTCACGCGAAAGTTGTTTCTTCTCAAATTGCAGCAGCAGCAAGCATCGGTAAGCAACACATTGCGGGGGAATCAGCAAAAGAAAAGCAAGAGATTGCTAACAAGAAAAAACCAGCGAAAGCTAGTTAGATAAAAAATTATATATTTACATCGTCTAAACCAATATTCAATGTCAGCGACACTATCTACTTTCTCACAAGTGCAGAATAATTTAGAGAGTTTTGAACAAAAACAAAACACCCCGGCAGTACCCGAAACGCCGGTTGTTCCAGAAACTCCCGTCGCTACTCCTGAAATTCCAGTTAGCCCATCGGTTCCAGAAACACCGGCACAACCTGAAACCCCGGAAGCTCCTGTAGTCGATGAAAGTTCGTCTGATTTTTCTATTTCATTAGATGATAATAATCCCGTTGTTCCAGAAACGCCAGCAAAACCTTCTGTCCCCGCTGTATATAATTGGAAAGAGGAATTAAAAAAAATTCCAAAGACAGAAGTTCTAAAGGAAATTGGCCTAAATGATTTTGCTATCGAATTGGACGAGCATATAGCAAAAGGTGGGAAACCAGTTGACTATCTTAACGCAAGAGCCGTTGATTATAATTCAATCAGCGACGAATCAATCATAAAAAGCAGCCTTCAGAAGCAATATCCAAATTTTACACCACAGCAAATTGATTTATTCTTTTCCAGAAAGTATGCGGTATCTCTTGAAGGTACAGATGAAGATAAAGAGTTTGCTGATCTGCAAATGAAAGCAGATGCACACTCAATCAGACAAAACGCAATTGCAGAACAATCAAAATATAAAGTTCCAGACGGAATTATTCCTCAAAAAGACGAGGCCTATGACGAATGGAAACAACAACAAGAGACGTTAGCCCAACGTTCTCAACAACTCACCGATTTTTATTTGAATAACCCGGCAACAAAAAACCTACATGAAAGTAAGAGAGTTACTATAAGTTTAGGAGAAGGAGTTAAGCCGTACAATTGGGTTATCGACAAGCCAGAAGTTATCACCAACGCATTTACCGATGGAGGCCAAACATGGCAAAAGCTAACGCGCACAGCAACGGGAGAGCCGGACGTAGCGAAGCAGCAGTTAATAGCATTATTTGCTATTAACCCCACAAAGTTCATGCAGGACATTTTTAACTATGGTAAAGGAATGGGCGTTCGCAAAGAGCTTGTAGAAGAAGGACAAAATGCTCAACGACCACAAGCTAAGATTATCAACGCTGATCCAAATGCAAAACCAACGTATCGTACGGGTACGTATGCAGGAGGCAGCTAATTTCTAACTCTCCTAACTCTTAAACAAAATGGCAGCAAGTACTGGTATTATAAATAAGTCGTACGTATCGGCACTCGATCCGGTTCTCGACACACGTGAAATAAACAAACTCATCACCGACGTTCAAAATGAAGATGAATTAAGTGATATTTTGAATTATGGCAATAAAAAAATGTCAACAAAACAGCCCGTTTATTACACTTTCTACGATGACCCGCTGATTAAATCAGTAACAGTAACATCAAATACAGGAACAGGTTCAACCCAAGTTACCCCTGCTTTAAGCGCGGCAACTTCCGGTTATACACGTAATGGTGATATGGTAATGTTTACCAACAACGTGGTTGGTATCGTTACAAACGTGGCAACATCTTCAGGTATTGATACTATTACAATTAAGGCGGTTGCTGGCGCAAACATTACGTTGGGCGCGACCGATACGCTTTCTTTGTTCTCTCGTGCGGTTGGTGAAAATTCATACACTGCAACCAATCTTCGTTATGGCTTAACACGTCAAACGAACAAGTATCAAATCTTTGACGGAACATCCCGCATCACTGATGTTCAGAACGCATCAACAATTGAAGTTGATTTTCAGGGTCAACCGAAATATATCTTCAAAGACCATTGGGAAAAAACTATCAAGATGAAATCAGACATCAATGCCGCCTTCTGGGGTGGTGATATGTCAGTGACTTCATATTCTGATGCAAACCCAATTCTTACCGATCCTGTTGTAGCGTCTGATGGCTTATCCGGTGGCGGCGCAGTTCAAACAACACGCGGAGTAAACAAATACATTGATTTGTATGGAACGGCTCTGGTGAACGGTACTTTGGGAACTTATCAAAAAGCAAACCTTGACGATCTGGTTGCAAATCTGGTTGCGGTTCGCGCTCCAAAAGACTATCTGGTAGTTGGTTCTACTCTGGCTAAAAAGACTACTGATGATTACTACAAATCTCTTGGTTCTTCAGGTGTAAACTCAGTAAGAATCATTATCGATGGGCGCGAATTGGATATGACCGTAGATAAAGTTAGTGTTGGTAAATTCCAACTTAACTATACAGTGATGCCAATTTTGGATCATCCTATTACGTTCGGTTTCTCAACAATTCCAAAGAACCTGTTCTATTTGCCACTCAACAACAAAGTAAAAGTTGAAGGTGGCGGTAGTGATGACCAAATCCGCGTTCGTTACGTTCCTAAGCAAACTGTTTACGGTAACGATATGACGAATGAGATTCACTACGGCGCATTGAATCCTGTTAATCCAAACGGCCCCGGTATGTTTACTGGAACTGATTGGAAAACAGCGCAAGGACTTGAAGTGTTAGCACCGCAATTCCTTATCAAGCAAAGAGTGCTTTAATATGTTATCTAGGGGAGGACTTACACTCCCCTCTTTTTAATATTAATTATTTTTTATGAAGTCTACAAAAACATTCAACAACATTTCCCCTGAATTAAAAGCGCAAATACCTAAATTAAAACCGGGCGAAATTGTAACATTTCAAATGTTGCACGGCACTCCAAATCCAGAACCAGACGAAAAGGAAAGGAGTAAGTCCCCCATTTTATATGGTAAACGACAAGTGCTTACAATGTTCAGGATTTACGACGAGCATATAAAAGATGAATCCGGGAAAAAAGTTGGTGGATATGTAGATATGGGTTGTGTTGATGGATGGGTAGGCGATACTCCAAGTCGTTTCAGATGTTTCGTTCCGGGGCAGGGGCAATCCAGCCAGTTTCAAGGAAAATTTTCCTTGTCAGCCGGTAACGTTCAGGATGAAGAATTGTATGAAATACTTTGGTTATCTCCTGAGAGAGAGGGATCACCTTGTTCTGATATTTCCGTTGAAAAATTATTCAAAATAATTGACCTTAAAGGGGATAGCAAACAAACCTTTAGTAAGGTTGCACTTCTAAGAAAATCACTGAAGTATGCTGATGAAATAACAGTTGAAAAGGCTCGTCAGGTAATGGCAGCACTGAATCAGCCCAATTATCAGGATGAAGAAGTGCTAAAGGCAAAAGTTGCTGAAATAGCCAGAGACAACTATGAGCAATTTATCAAGACTTATGAAAGTGAAGAAACAGTTCTTATTGCTCAATTAAAAGAGGCTGTTGATGGCGGTGTACTGAAACATTCAATGAAAGACGGTGCATTGACTTTAGGGGATGTAAAAGTCGCTACATTGAAAATAGATAGCCCAGAATTATTAATTCCAGCTATTGTGCAGTGGATAAATAGTGCTGAAAATGGTAAGGATGTTCTGTCTAATATTCAAAAACAATTAGCGACTAAAAAAGAATTAAAAGTTAGCTAACAATTTAAATTTACTATAGTGGCCTATACCGTAAATTTCACTTACTCGCAAGCGTATGGAAATATTACGCTGGCTACACTTATTGACACAAGCACAGGAACCGATCCGGGAATAACGGGTCGGCTTGTGTATTTGCGCAAAGCAGACGGAACCTATCTGGTTCCTATGAATACTACTACAAGTTATATTTTTTGGCCGGTTGTTTCAGGAACTGGGGACACTATTAATATTAATATCTTAGATCAAGATTACGCTCTGGACGTTACGGTTATTTGGTATACGGGATCAACAGAATATAATAGAGTAACTACACTTTGCTTATTCAGGGCGTATGCTGAAAGATTCTTAAGACAACTCACATTTGCACAGGCTGGCAGACCTAAATTATTGGATAACGACAATTACTGGACTGCGAAATGTAAACTAAGAACTTTGGTCGATGACGCAGTTCAAGGGGTTGCTCTCATTAATGACCAGACAATTGCCCAATACGCATTGGAAGCTGCTAAAGAAATGATCGATAACCCATCATTATTTTATTAATGGCGTACTCAATTCCAAATATAATTTTATGGGCTAAGATTACGCAAGGGTTGGCGTCTCTCAATGAACCTAAAAAAAAGGCACTCATTGGAGGAAGTGTAGACGTTAACTTGGATAATATCTTACGCATTGAACGAACAAGTCTTGAATGGCAGTACGCGCAAGACCCAACAGATGCAGACGGATATTTATTTCCAATGGGGAACTATGTTCTTGCACTCATTGGCGCGTACCTTTCGGATGCACAACAGGCAGCAGGCGGTGGTGGCGGAAGCGTTACGCCAATTACTCCGGGTGTCACATTGCCAATACCTTATGATTTTGAAATTACGCCTTCTAGTTTCCCTATTGCAGACGGAGGAAATAATATTTTCTTAGATGGAACTAATGGGACACAAAATTTCATAGGTTATAATGTGATTTTTGTTAGAAATGGAATAACGCAATCAACAATAGGATTGTCTGTTGGAAGTTCTTACTTTGGGTGGAGTAGATTGGACGGCAAGTTTACGTGTATTCCAAATGCGTCGCTCGGGGAAATATTTACTATTATTCCCGTAGGGTAACTCGTTAAAAAAAATGGATATTATACAAACGGTCGTAGGCGAAATAGGAGGCCCAATACCCGGACAGATGACTTATATAAATGATAAATTAAAAGGAGCAGTTGTCCAGTTTTTAATAGTAGATAATGTTCCAGAAAATTGTTTAGACCCAGACCCGGATTTTTTTAATAATCCCATAAAGGGAGAGATAAGAAGAAAAAATCAATGGGACTTAGGAAACAAATTGATCGTTGTCTATTCACCAAATTGCAGTTGCTAAAAAATATCATGAAACGAATACTGTTTATATTTTCTTTTTTGATTTGTGCGGTTACGTGCTTCTCTCAAACTATTCAAACACTTGGTGCGCCCGGAACAAATGTAGTAAGCAGGGGGATGTTGACGGCGGACACTGCATTAGGATTGAGAACAAACTATATTGATACTATAAATGCCAATAGAGGAAGCTATTTAAAAAATAATCCCGGCGCAATAATAAGAACTGGTAACGCTGTTTGGATAAGAGATTCACTAGCAAAATCGTGGGTGCAGATGGGATCAGGTGGAACGATTGGAAATACAATTTATTCAGGAGATGGGAACATCGTAAGCGATAGAACATTAAGCGGATCAAATCTCTTTTCCCTAAATTTAGATAGTCTTTCAGAATTTAATGTTACTGCTCATAACTTTGCAGGAACTCGTTCAGGGTACATTCAAATAGCCCCCAACCTTTCAGGATTCAGCACCCAAGATGAATTTGGCTACGAGAACAACATCTTTGGAGATGGAAGAAACGGAATCATAATTCAATCCGATAGTTCCAATGCTCACGGAATGGCTCTCACATTAGATGCCGATAGTTTTAAAATAGTTTATCAAAACCGTGACCCAAATATCTTATCCTCTCTCGGAGATTACAAACTTTTAGCCATTAGCCCTACAGGGGGATTGGTCAATTATACGGGAAGTGCAGGTGCGCCATTCATTGATTCATTACAGTTGGATTCTCTAATGAAGCGATTTGATTTAGCTGGGTGGGGAGATTCTTTTACAAGGGGTTTTGTCGATTTATTGGGTGGATATCCTGAATGGTTGGCAAATCAGGCCGGTAGGCAAATGACAAATAATGGGATCGGTGGAGCAACAAGTCAAGTCATTAGAACTGCATTTTTAGCAGATAGATCACAATGGTTAAGGGGTACAATTATCTGGTCGGGCTACAATAATCGCGATCAAGTTGCGGTTGTTACGGCTGATACCAAACAAATGGTGGATTCATTAATTGCTGCCGGTAATACCCGTTACCTTATTCTTACAATCCCTAATGGCCCCGGTGATTCTCTTGTTGGTTCAACTTCTTACAACTATTACGATTCGATTATAAAAATACAGAACAATCTTACTGCACTATATCCGGGACACGTTGGAGATGTAAGAGCTTTTTTAGTTTCAAAATATAATCCCGCGTTACCAGCCGACGTTACAGCACACAATCAGCACCAAATTCCTCCTTCGTTAAGGAATGTTGATCTTGTTCATTTAACCACACAAGGATATTATTATGTTGCAAGATTTATAGATAGTTTATACGGGAATATTGTTTATAATAGACAATATAGCAATTACGTCATAGATGCCAATAGAATCATAAACCTAACACAAGGGCTTTTGCCAAATATAGGGATTCAGGATTCAGGGTCTTTCTATATAGGAAATCTTCCTTTCGCTTATCGCCCCAATAGATATACTTCTCCAAACACAATGATATTTGGTGATGGTGGTCGATTACTTACAACAGGACAAGATGAAACAGTATTGGGATATGGTGCAGGATTGGCATTAACAAGTGGGAACGCTAACCATTTATTTGGGTATAACGTAGGAAAACTTCTTACTACTGGGTATTCAAATACTGCAATGGGAAGTAGTTCAATGACCAATAGTGCAACTGCGTTTGAGAATACGGCATTTGGTTTTCAGACGATGCTAGGTACAGGTGCATTCGCACGAAATGTTGCAGTTGGAGTATCAGCATTAAGAACAAACACAGATGGCACAGATAACACAGCAATTGGCGCGTCTGCTCTCGGTGCGAATGATGGAGGCAGTAACAATGCAGTGGTAGGACGGGCAGCAGCATCGGCAGGAACGCCCGTAAATAGAACTTCTATTATTGGTACTGAAGGTTGTTATCCTTGTGCAGTCGCAGATAATAGTGGAATAGGCTATCAGGTGTTACGTAATAACGTAGGCGGCACACGCAATTCAATAATGGGAGAGCAAGGATTTTTCAGCAATGAATCTGGCAACGATAATTCATCTGTGGGCTATAGAGCAGGGTTTGGTACAAATGGATTCAATACTTCATCATATAGGAATACTGCAATTGGAACATGGGCTATTACTCAAATAAGAAGTCAGGCAAATGATAACATAGCATTGGGTTACAAAGCCATCATGGATTCTATTACAGGGTCAAACAACATTGCAATCTGTGATAGTTGTGATTTGCAATCCCGCACCGGAAGTGATCAAGGAACAATTGGTAATGTTATATTTATCAATGGAGGTATGGGGCATGGAACAACGGTAGGAATAGGTAGAGTAAGTATAGGAACCGCAACAGCAAATGCTTCGGCCTTATTAGATATTTCAAGTACAACAAAAGGTATATTATGGTCTCGAATGACTAATGTTCAAATGAATGCAATAAGTAGTCCAGCTACTGGTTTGCACGTATATAATACCGATTCTTTACAGGATTATCAATATAATGGAAGTGCATGGGTTAAGGTAGGTAGTACTGTAGCAGCAGGAAGCGTATCAAGTGTTTCAGGAACGGCTAATAGAATTACTTCAAGCGGAGGCACTACTCCGGTTATTGATATTGCAGCAACATACGTTGGACAAACTTCTTTAACAACACTTGGAACCGTTACGATCGGAACATTAAGTACGGGCGCGGTAATCGGTGGTGTAACAATGACACTTGGTAGCGATGCAGCCAATGATATTTATTATCGAAACGGATCAGGGGTTTTAACAAGATTGGCTAATGGAACTACTGGACAGTTTTTAGCAGCTACCACAGGTTCTGCGCCATCTTGGTCAACACCTTCTGCTGGCGGTAGCCCCGGAGGAAGTGATACATATGTTCAATTCAATAGGAATGGTGTATTTGCCGGTGTTGATTCATTAACGTGGACAGCAAACGGGCTAGATACTAAATACAGGTATCGTATAAATGGCGTTCAGGTTGCATGGCTTCCTAATCAAACTAGTTTTCCAAGTGTAATGTATATAGGCAATGGTACAGGTTCTGCATTAGCTGCCGGTGCTACCCTTAATACAGCAGTAGGGTTAGGTGGAGCTTTGGGTGCTAATACAACAGGTGCAAGCGTTACAGCAATAGGATCAAGAGCTTTTCAAGCTAATACAACAGGAAGTAATAATACAGGTGTTGGAGATGCTCCCGGTTTTAGCAATACAACTGGTGCTGGTAATACCTACTTAGGTAAATCGGCAGGACAAAGTAATCAAACAGCTTCAAATATAGTTGCTGTTGGCGCATCTGCATTTTTAAATAATACTGCTGCGCAAGGGATAGCAATTGGTGCAACAGCGGGTAATGGAAATACATCCGGCCCGGATAACGTATTAATTGGATTTCAGGCAGCATTTCAAAATTCAACAGGAGGGGGCAATACAATAGTTGGAACACAGGCAGCGGTTGGTGTTTCTTCTAATAACTTTTCAAACAATACTTACATTGGGTATAAAGTAGCAAACGCAAATACAACAGGTAGCGGAAATATTGCCATAGGGGATAGTGCAGCCCGTACATTGACAACCGCGATACGATCTATTACTATCGGAACCAACTTAACAGAAAATGGCAACTTCTCTTTGAATATAGGAGGGGCTATTTTTGGAACTGGGATGACCGCAACGGGAACAAGCGCAGCTGGTAATATAGGTATTGGAATAACAACACCACGTGAAGTATTAGACGTTAACGGCATCTTAAGTATAAGAACAGTTAATGCAGGTGTTTCAGTTGATAGTGTATTGATATATGAAGATGGCCGCGTAAAATCTATTGCAGGAAATTTGCTTGGTGCTACCGCTTCAACTGGATTAACTAATACAACAGGTACATGGACTGCTGATCTTTCTACAGGCGTTTCCGGTGGTCAAACATTAAGGGGCGGTACTGCTGCAAATAATCAATTAATTGTAAGAGGTAGTATTGCCGCTTCAGGAAGCACAGTAACAAATCCAGACGTTACATTTGTAGTTGGAGATGGTGCAGGAACGACAACTTTCCAACTTAGGAAAGACGCTTCTATTTTACATTATGGGTCAATGTGGACTCCGATTAGGACTGTCACTACAACAACTACAAGTACGGTGACGGATTATACTATATTAGTAGATGCAAGTGGTGGCGCGGTTACTATTAATCTTATTGCAGCAGCATCTTTCTTCAATACAAGTACGGGGGGCGTATTAATAATTAAGAAAATAGATGCCTCTGCAAATACTGTAACTATCGATGCAAATGGGTCTGAAACAATTGATGGGGCAACAACGCAAACGCTATTGACACAGTGGAGTAGTTATACAATTCAAGATAATGGTACTGCTTGGTTCGTCCTTTAAAATATAAAACAATGAAAACATCGCATTGGGTTGTACTTATTATTGGAGTTGCAATTTTATCAACTATTGCTGGTAAATCTATTCCATCTCATTTACCTATTCGCGTTTTCAGGCATACAGGGGAAGTTGATTTAGGAGGCACAAGAATTTATGCAGATACTATAACGCCCACCACTGGCAACGGATTCTCTATTGATATTTCACCGGCAGGATTTTCATCTATCCCGCGCGTTCAGATAACCCCAATGAGAAACACAAATGTCGTTACAAGTGTCCCCAATATTGCTATCAAATCAGTTTCCACTACGACCATTGTGGTAAATATCACAGAGGGGAATTCGGCGACTGTTAACATCTTGGGGAATATAGTAACACTGGGATCGCCAACAATTTTCACCCCAACGCCCGGAACTATTTTACTAAATGTTCAAGCAGTCGGAAATTAATATATCTTTGAAAAAACTAATTTATGGCTATTCTCTTCGCTCCAAAAAAACTATCAGACTTCAGATTAACAGGACATCAATATTGTTGCCCTGATTCTATTACCGATGGAACGTTGCCAGATGGTACACCTTGTGTGAAATATTTGCTGCGTCCTACAGATGCAAGGGTAAGTAGTTCTATAAGGGCTGAAGCGGAATATCCGGCCGGGGTGGATGTGGGCGAAGAAGATGAAAGATGGTACGGGTTGACCTTCTTCTTTGAGCAATATGACAAAGACCCAACACCGGAAAGTATTTTTCAATTCCATGACAACGACGGCTCAACCCCTCCCGGCTCAATCCAAGTGAATAACGGAAGGCTTTTGTACATGAGAGCCACTAAGAAAGAAGGCAACACCCCCTATGATATTGGAGCATTAGAATTGAATAAAAACGTGAACATTGTCATTCATGTTAAATGGAGTATATCGGCAATTGGCATTGTAGAAGTATGGAAAGACGGAGTTAAAGTTGTATCTAAACAAAACGTTGTAACTAATTGTAGCAAAGGCAATTACGGTAAATGTGGAATTAATAAATGGAGTTGGGATAAAGATACTCTGTGGTCAACAATTAAAACACCGCGCAGATATTCTATTGGTAATCTTAAAATCGGTGATGCAAAAAGTTCTTACAACGAAGTTGCTCCCGGTGCTGTTGTAGTAGTTCCACCAGTTGTATTGCCAAATCAAGCACCTATTGCAAATGCAGGGGCAGATCAAACAATAAAACTCCCCTTGAATGATATTGTATTGGATGGAAGCGGTTCAACAGATAAAGACGGCAAGATTGTTTCCTATAGGTGGTCTGCGCAAAATGGCGTGACACTAGGAACGTCTGCATCTCTTCAATTGAATGATCTCACAGAGGGGAATTATAAATACATCCTAACAGTTACAGATGACAAAGGCGCAACAGGAACCGACGATGTTTCAGTAACAGTATTAGCAGCCGATCCATTACCAGCACCAAAGATTATCTCTACCATTACCACAGTTGAAATTGATTTCGATAATGGCGCAAAAGAGTTTTGGAAGAACGGAGTTAAACAATAACGAACTAATAAAATATATCCAATGCAAGAAGACTTTATACTCATCCTATGCGGTATTGCGGGAGTGTTGTTTCAATGCTTATTGAAATTAAACGGACTGCTGAATGATGCCAGAACCGCAAACATAAACTTCAGTTGGAAGAAAGACTACGTAAAAAGAGATTTTGTCTCTATCATGATTTCGTTCCTTTCTGTTGCTATCTGGTATTTAATCTTTCGTGAAGTATCTGCAAAGTCTGAAGCAGTCGCCAATCTTAAAAGAGTTTCATTCGTAACAATGGGAGGCATTGGCTCATTTGTTATTCAGTACTTCATGGGAGGTGCAAAGAATTGGGTACGACAAATTATTGACCATAAAACAGATTTGGCAGATGGCAAGAATCCTAAAACACCCTTGCCGCCTGACTTTAAACCATAAAAATTAATACAATGGCAGACGTTACAAAGTTTACCAATAAGGAATTATCCGATGAAATGGTAAGCAATAATTTGGGATTAAAAGGAGATGCAAAAACAGAGCTTGATGCTAGAATGGTAGCAGCGGGAGTGGACAATAAGAAGGGATTCGATCACCCGACCCAACCACCACCAAATCCATGATCAAAGTAGGTATTAGTCTGTTTTTATTGGGAATGTTTTGCGCCTAGCTCATGGCAGTTGATCATAATTCTACGTGGGCATGGGCTTACTATATTTGGGATAAATCGGCTGGCGGTGGGTGTTTGACGTGGTATTGCATATATAAATTATACTACAGAAAAAATGTTGTTTTACCTGTAGTTGCCTTTAGTTTTATTCGTTTTATTTGGGAAATAATTTCTGCATGTACGGGAATAACCGTAAATAATGAGATTGCAATTGCGGTATTATTTTTGGCCTTAGTCGTTGTAACGGGATATTTAACTCTTAACGAAAAGAGCCGCCCCAATATATGGCTATCAAAACAATTGAAGATATAAACGAACGTATGCGTCAAGCGTTAATAAATGTACTTTTGTTGGATGAAACCAAACGGCGGCTAACAATGGCAGAAATTACGGCAAAGGCTATATTCTTTTTCGGATTGTATTTACCCATGTACGTGTACACTATGGTCATTACTTTTGCCGACGTTAGATTTTGGATTCTTACCGCTTTCTCTATAATTGTTGGCTCATTCAGGTTTGTTAGATGGCTTCGCAGGGATGACAGAAAGAATGAAGCCTTACTAATAGATAATGAAATGAAACGATTATCACAACGTGAAAAGGAAATAGAGTTAATGGAAAGAGAAGTTTCAATCATGGAGAGGCGCGCACGAATTGTATGAATAGATCATTAATTATACTTTTAGCCTTCCTTACTTCCTGTCATGTAAGTAAGAACATCCAAACAGAAAAGGTAAACGTTGACAGCATTGTAAACACAGTAAGTAAGAAGTGGCAAAAGTCAATAGACAGTCTGAATGTAGAATATAACAGGCATTTGTCAGAGCTTACAAATATCGGTGCAACATTTACGCCTTGTCCCCCTGCTGTGGTTCCTGATTCAGTAGTAAAGATGTTAGATAGTGCTGCACAATGGAGAATAATGCTATGGCAAAGAGATAATAAGATTCAGGCATTGAACACGAAACTAAAAGTAAATGCAGACGGATCATTTGAAACAACACAACAAGTCACATCATTACAGATAGCAAAGAGCAGAACCGAAGACGAGAACATTGCCCTTCGTCATTCAAACACTGTATTGGCCGCTCAATTAGATAGCGCACAAACTGAATTAAAGAAAGAGCAGGAAAGCAAGTCTAAAGTAGTTGAGAAGAAAGTAATTCCTATCTGGGTATATGTGGTAATGGTGGTATTAGCTATTGGTGGATATGGAGTATCTTGGTGGCGGCATCATGGGAACGCATAACAACAAAAGCCATCCGAAGATGGCCGTTGCTGCTTTTTTTAACATACCCATGAAAATGATCCCACTATGGAGTTCAAACACTAAAATACAAAAATATGAGTATCGGTAAAAAAAGATTTATTGAAATGGCGGTCGCGGCCTTCATTTCCTTTATCATGTTCGCCACTAGTCCTGACAGTGCATGGGCAGACGAACATCATTGTCATTGGCTCTACATGGTGATTGGTATAGTAACTGGCTTATTCGCTATTTACAAATTATACCAGATAATGAAAGACGATTCAACCCCTCCAAGCCGTTGATCTGGTTAGCCGCAATATTATTCGCGCTTGCTCTTAGCTTTAATGTCTTTTATGATTTAAATATATGGCTGAAAGAGAAACGCAGGAACCATAACAAGGGATGGTTATTGAAAGCAGGGACAAGTTTACCGGCTGTATTTCTATTTGCAAGTTGTTCTAATTTTAAATGGTTGGTTGCGCTCATTGTATCGGGTGTCATGTGTATGTTCCTGTTCTGGTTATTATTCAATGTGTGGTATAATATTATGCGCGGATTTCCTCCTTTCTATCAGGGAACAAATGATAAAGACGATGCAAAGACAGACGATTTTCTACAATCATTTCCCACATGGTTAGACGCAACTATTCAAATTGCATTAGCCGTTGGTGCAGTTTATTTATACATTATAGGACTATCAACTTAATAAAATGAAAGACTCAATCAGTATTATCCGGGTGAATAGCCTTCATCCAAAAATCAGGCAAGAGGTTCATGATCTCATTGAAAAGGTAGAAGCAAAGATGCCGGGATGTGCAGTTAGAATAGTACAGGGATATAGAACATTCGCTGAACAAGACGCACTCTATGCACAAGGAAGAACAACAAAAGGGAATGTAGTGACAAATAGTAAAGCGGGACAGAGCTACCATAATTTTGGTCTGGCCATAGATTTCGCGCTGCTTTATGATAAAGACAATAATGGCACATACGAAACAATGTCGTGGGACTTGTTGAAAGATTTCGATAAAGACGGGGAAGCCGATTGGATGGAAGTAGTAGATACGTTTGAGGATGCTCATTATGATTGGGGCGGTCATTGGTCGTCATTTAAAGACAATCCGCATCTGGAAAAACGTTTTGGTCTTCACTGGAAACAATTACTTGCAAAGTATAACGCAAAAGATTTCATTCCCGGAACTAATTATATAAACATTGGTATGTAAAATAATTACTGGAAAACCAGTTGTATAACCTAAGAAAGAGACTTTAAACTAGCCGATATTGGCGAATTATTACTATGGTTCTATGTCCTTAGTTCCTGAAATTCTTCTCCGATACTAAAAGGCGAAGCCGGCGCAAATAAATGCCCGGCTTTCTTTATGTGCCTACCATTAACCTATAGAACCAAATTAAAAATGCGTTGGGTCAACATCCCTTCCTTTCTGTTGTGCAGGATGCAGTACTCTTATTTTATCAGCAATAGGGAAGTATTGATAGAATTCATGTTTCTCAAACTCTACTCCGTTTAAAACATATACTAGTTTTCCTTGTGGAGTAATTCTTGTTAAGGTGTATTTTCTCTTATCCATGTTACGGATATATTCAGAGGGGCGTTGTGTTGTCATGGTTCAATAGGTTTACATTCTCCAATTTCATCACTTCCTATCTTAACGTTAGTGAATAATCCCTTAATAGTTCCTACTTCAATAAGGTCTTTTCCTGCATCAAATAAATCATTACTTGACTGGCATACGTGGACTAATTGCCCAATATACTTTGCCTGTTCTAAGGGATCGAGGGCTAAAAATTTTTCACAATTCATACAATCATTTTAAGGTTAAAAAACACCTCCCTACACTTTGACAAGTCCGGGAGGTTCAATCACACTCACTTGAGAAAAGCTATATGTTAATGTCTTTTAAGTCGTCAGGATTAGCAGCGGGGACAGAATCACTTACTTTACATTCGCAGTAATGTAATTTGACTGCATACTTGAGGCTAACGAACTTTTCTAAATTGGTTCGGCTTTCGTCTCTGGAAATTTGATCAGTTTTTTCCATTAGCTTCTTCAATGATTTGCCGAAATCAATACGGTTGTCTGTTATATTCATGGTTTAAGATTTGAAGTTTGATTTAAATTTCCAGCCTGAAATGTACCAATAATAAGAGCAGGGTATAAGCTATCAGGTTCCATCATTTTTATAACTGGCTTATCAATTATTGATTGGTTAAGAATATGATTTTGTGAATCTTTCACCTGCATTAAATAGGTAGTATCTAAAACCATTCCTTCCTCTGGGTAATCAATTTTATAGCCATGCAGGAACTCTACTGATTCAGGGGTAAGTAGCTCTTTTGGTTGTTCAGCTTTTGCGTTTACATACCCTAATTTATAGCTGAAGTAAATAAGAAACCCAAAAGCAACAAGCGCAAATATTACGAAGCTGGTAATTAGTATTTTAAGTTTCATGGTATTAAGGTTTAGTTGTTGCCTTTGTTAAGGTATCAGTTATTAGTTTCAGAATATGGTGCGCCCCGGTATCTTCCAAAGGTGGTTTACCATATATCCTGATATATTCTTTTGCTGTTTCAAGGGCTTTAACCAGATCATCAATAATAGGCTGTTGATATGCTGCTCCATCTAAGAACGTCCTGTAATAATGGCCGTACATTCTTCTTACTTCAATATCTTCATGGTTAGAAACGTAATGATCAGCCGCTTGTTCCAATGCAGTATCTTTTTTACCGCCTTTGCTTTTCATCCCTTCTTTACCTACTGAAGCAGCGGGAGCCGGAAGTGGGTTAGGGCGTTCATAAAAAACCCACATTTGCGCCTTTTCAATATCTCTTGCGAGAGCGTAGGCATTACTTCCATAGTAATTAAGGAAATGCGCATGCTTCTGGTCGTTATCAAGAGATTCCCACCATGCTAAGGCTTTATCTCTATCTGTTATCTGTGTATTGCTCATGACGTTTGTATTGATTAGTTTAAGAGTTTATTTGTATTATTAATAAGAGAGAGTGTGATTAGACGGTTAATAGATTATTTTGTTTTAGAATTTTAATAGAGGCAGAATTAAGTTGATATATAGCGTTTTCAAATTCTTCTTTTGGAATTCTTTTCTCTCCATAGGCTATACAAACTTTGCCTACTCTGTCCTCAATATCCAAAAGTTCAGATTTCATCTTCTTATGCTTATTTATTTTTGATTTTTTCATATAGTATAATTATTGAGTGTGTATAGTTTACTTAGTTATTAAAATTGTTTTTATCTATGTGGGGGTGCTTATTGGGGGAGGGGTTAGGACTATCCGTAATATAGTTTAGCGGCCTCGTATAATTCGGTATCATCTATATAGTCGATGAGCGTAACTTCTCCGTCAACATCAAAATGTATTTGAGAGCCTTGGTTCTGCTTGAAGTCAGGACAAGTTTCAGCCTGTTTAAAAAAGTCATCATCATTCTCTGGGTTTTGTTCACTTTGCCTCCATGAATAACTTTCTTCAGTTGTTTCAAAATGCTTCTTCAAGCAAGATATATCTGTCCCTTCTACCGTGTAGTTTGAATACCCTGTATCTTGCCGGGCGAAAAATTTACAATTATAGCAGCGGTTCATAACAAAATGTTTTTATTGTACTATTATTTTTATTTTCCTCCCCCTTAATTTAAAGTGCTATAGACTTTATTTCTTTTATCTTTTCAATGCAGTCTGGGCATGTTATTTTACCTTGTTTGCTTATATATTCGCAACGACTTTCACCAATTCCAAAATATTGACCAGTACAAAAAGAAGCATTGCCGCCGCAAATAACGTGAACATAGCACCACTTAGCATAAAGTATTTTACTTCCATCCTCATCTCTTATTATTTTTACTACGTATGGTTTCTTTTTTTTGACTTTTGGCCGTCTCATGTTAACATATTTTATATAAATGAGAAGGGAAACGTTTTACACAAGTTGACTGATCTTTCAGGTACACCAAAAAGTAAGTTCCAGAAGACCTGTTTTTTAAAAAGAAAGGTTGAAGGCTTTTTGATTTCATAAAAAATAAGTTGTTTAAGTATGATTGATTAAAGAGGTGATAGTAATTGGCCTACTCTGCCAAAAGCCCGTGTCATTGCTAACTACGGGATGAGGGAGGTTAATAATCTTTTTTCCCCGCGTTCTCTTCGGATATAATGGTAAGCTTATCGCCAAAAAGAGAACCCAATACACTTCTTTTCGATGTGTGATTTTCGCAAACGCCTGAAGCTGCTACCTTGCTTCTCCCGTTAGACTCTCTTTCCGGGTCACCAAAATAACATTGGCCACCTTCTTGCCACCAACAGGATCGACAAGTAATACCTTTGTTTTTTAGCGAATCAATAATTTGCTGTGTTGTCGGTGTAGTATCTGCCATAACAAATAGTATTATTAGTGTTTAAAAGGTGATTAAGCTGTTTGGGATGGGTATGAAACAGGATAACTAATGTATTCGGCTGATTCAGGTATCATATTGCACTTAACCGGCCTAAACGGAGTGTTTAACCCAACATTTTCAGCTTCATAGATATTCCCATCGGAAAGAGAAATGTAATACTCTCTGAACATTGTGAATGCTATCCAAACAAGATTATTTTTCATCGTAATAATTTTTAAAAGGTGATTAAGTAAAACTCTGCCCGTTTCCGGGGAGAGGGGGTTAAGGATTCGGGAATTCGTCGTATGAAACCTTCATTTGATTTCTAATTGCATCGGCTTTTTCTTTAGTGAGGCTTTCAACTACAGTAATGAAGTCAGGCCCTACTACATACCTCTGCTCTACCACACTGTAAATATCTTTGCCAGTTACACTTTTAACCGCTGGCAATGCTATTACCTTATACTGTTTCATAATTTATAGTTTTATTAGTTTTAAGTATTTAATTCTCTCACCCACAATGCCCCGTTAGCTTGTGACTACGAGGCTGGATTTTTTTTAATCTAAGCAATTTTTCGGCTTCATGCTTCCAACGTCGTACATACCTGATTTAGCCAATAAGCTAACTTCCTTATCAACCATAGCATTGAATTTCTTATCTTTCCCGGTCAATGCTTTAAGATTAGCTAATTGTTGCAATAGTTCTTTTTCAGTTTTATTCTCGGCTTGGGAAATGAAATTATGCATATCACTACCATACCATTTTGAGTTAGGGTTAAGCGAACTTTTATATAGTTCAATAACTTGGTCTAATGTTGTCATAATTGATAAGTTTTTAAAAGTGATTGATAAGAGATACTTCGTTCGTTTGATAAGTCAAAGATAATAACTATTAACACTACTTCCAAATTTATTTCAATGTTTATTTGTTAAATGTTTTTAACACTATGAATCAGGGATAACGAAGTTCATGCCTTTATAACACCTGATCTTATAGCCGGGATTGCTGCCTTTACCCGGATTACCTGCACCAGTGGTATAGCCGTCCGTGAATCTCTTGTACTTCATATACACTGTTCCAACCTTAATTGGTACGCTGGCTGCATATGCAGACACAGGAATAGCTTTAGTCGGTAATTTGTCAATTTTGGGGTATAGTGTTCCGTTCTTTCGCATTAATCTAAACAATTTTCGGGTTTCATATTACGTACGTCATACATGCCAGCTTTTAACATTAATTTTTCTTCTTTTTCAACCATAGTATTAAATCTCTTATCATTTCCGGTTAAGGCTTTAAGGTTGGCCAATTGTTGCAATAACTCTCCCTCTGTCTTATGCTCTACATTTGAGATGAAATTATGCAGGTCGCTACCATACCACTTAGAATCTATATTTAAGGTGCTTTTGTAGAGTTCAATTACCTGATCTAATGTTGACATAGACTATGAGTTTAATGATTGAATAACTAATAACACAACAAAGTTAAGACGTCTTAACACTAAAAACAAGAGTAAAACTACTTAATTATTTAATAGTTATTAACATTGCAAAATTCCCCATCCCCTACATCCCATTGATCATTTCAACAACAGATCCCCCCCTCCTTCCCCATCCCCATACCAATGAATCACCTAAACATCAATACCCAATAGACCATCCTAAACAGCTTCATCCCAGCACCACATTACACTATGCGTGATCAATCCAGCTGCCATTTCCCCCCTGAACCGCATTGCGAATCGTACATAACTAATT
>Ga0134121_10000333_pt1 | contig 55421 bp, 48 predicted proteins | sample KB301_FD_96463 | JGI IMG/M metagenome (GOLD analysis project Ga0134121, IMG submission 96463) | Terrestrial soil microbial communities without Nitrogen fertilizer from Kellogg Biological Station, Michigan, USA - KB3-0-1 | ecosystem: Environmental > Terrestrial > Soil > Unclassified ...
CAACACTTCTGTGGCGCCGATCGATGGATTTTCTTCGAGCGGCATATTCTTTAACCCAAAACTTCGGCAGCGAATCCACCTTAAGAACCCTGTTTTTCTGTCCAGCCGATGGGGTCCACCTCAAGGCGCACACATATTGCCGCACTTTTTGCGATAAGAAAGTCGCGCTTTCCGCGACTTTTTGGAGTGGATGACCGAATAAAAAGGACTTAGCGGTGGTACCAAACCTGCGGCGATCGACCGCATGCGAAATCTGAATGAAGCCCAGAGCGGCTGCCAGGAACTTCTCGGAAATAGCACCGCTATACGGAACCTATGCGCGCTGATTGCGAAGGTAGCGCCTGCCCGGTCGACGGTTCTTATCGAAGGAGAGAGCGGGACTGGAAAGGAGTTGGTCGCCCGCGCGATTCACGCGAAGAGTAAGCGAGACGCAGGCCCGTTCCTTGCGATCAATTGCGGAGCACTTCCGGAGAATCTTCTCGAAAGCGAACTCTTCGGATATGAACGCGGCGCCTTTACAGGAGCGGTGACATCCAGAAGGGGAGACTTTGAACTCGCAGAAGGCGGGACCTTATTCCTGGATGAAATCGCGGAATTGACGCAGGCCATGCAAGCGAAACTGCTGCGCGCCCTGCAGCAGCGCGAGATCCGTAGAGTCGGCGGGGAGCGCGCCATTCCGGTAAACATCCGCGTTGTCGCCGCGACGAGCCGTAGCCTTCACGGTAGCGAGTTTCGTCCCGAACTTTACTACCGCCTGAATGTCGTCTCCTTGAAGACGCCGGCATTGCGGGACCGTCGGGAAGATATTCCTCTCCTCGTGCAACATTTCATTGCGACGTATTCCAAGTCCATGGAGCGAGAGGTCCTCGAGCCTTCGGCAGAAGCCGCCGCCGCGCTCATGCAGTATCACTGGCCCGGAAATGTTCGCCAGCTCGAGAACGCGGTTGAGCGAGCAATCGTGCTGGGCTCGTCGAATCGTATCCAACGGTGCGACCTGCCCGAGGAGCTTTTCGCACTTCCCGCGAACGAACCGACTTATGAGGAAGCGCTCCGAGCTTGTAAACGGGACATCATCAGGCGATCTCTTGCGCGCACGAATGGCGACTATAGGCAGGCTGCCGTGTTGCTGGGCCTATTTCCCACATCCCTCCTTCGATTGATTCGAACACTGGGCATGAAGAGCTGATCCCGGCGCGGGAACAGTGTTCTGGAATCACGGGAAAGCGGTCCCGACAGGGAGAACGCTAATCCGGCGATTGGGAACGACGATGCCTCCCACGGGCAACGTGAGTCTGGCACCGAGAGAAGGAATTCTCTCTACCGGAACGAGGAATCGCTCCACGGGAACAGCGATTCCTCTGACGGGAAGTGCGTTCCTGTCGGCGGGAATGACGAATCCGATCAGAATCCGTTTTTGTCCCGCCTCGTCAAACCAAAATTCGAAATTTCGTCCGAATCGTTGTCCCCGCTGATCGAAACACATTTCCCGCTTAGGGGCGAACGCTTCCCGCCAACCGAACTCTTGTTCTCATGGACCGAATCGTTCTTCCCGCCGACCGGGTCGCGTTGCCCGAGTAACGGAACGCTGCTCCCGTAGAGGGAATCGGTTTTCCCAAGGACCGAAGGATTGTTGCCGCCATTCGGATCACGTTTCCCGCACCCGGCATTGTCTGTTCGGACAGCGGGATTGTCCGAACGGGCAATGGAACGGACATCTACTCGTGTTCTTTCAACAGCTTGGTGTCGGCGAGTGGCGTGCTATGGCAGTGGGCCAAAGGAGGTGGACGATGCGACTGCTGTATCGATTGTATCGATCCGCAAAGACAGGACGGTTTGTGACTGCGGCCTACGCCAAGAAGCATCCGAGCACAACGGTGTGCGAAACGTGGCGCCTTCGCAGAACCGAGAGAAAGAATGTCAATCCCATCACGATAAGTAGATAAGTAAAGGAGAGAACTCTATGAAAGCTCAGAAAACTCACCAGCATCAGATGCTCGAACGCGTTTTCGACTTTGGTTTGAATCACTTGGATCTGTTCCCGGGTGGGTCGGTTGCGAAAGACGTGATCGACATGATCGGGCTCCTGGTCAAGAAGTTGAATGGGCATGCCTCGTCTCACGTTGCAGGGACCGGGCAGTTGAAGACGACCACGATCTCCCGCAATGAGGCTCGCAAGGTGCTGAAATACAAACTGGATCTCATCGAGCAGACGGCGCGCGTTTTGAAGCTCGATCAGTTCTATTTACCGCGCCCGAAGACAGACGCGGCATGGATCGCCGCCGGGCAGGCGTTCGCTCAACATGCCGCACCGTTGAAGAAGGACTTCATCAAGCAGGGACTTCCTGCGGATTTTATTGAATCGCTGATTGCCGCAGTGGCCGACCTGCAAAGCGCATCGCTGAAGCAGAACTCGACGAAAGGAGCCAAGTCCAGTTCGGCTGCTGAGTACGACGAAACGTTGAAACAGGCGATGAACGAACTCAAACGATTGGACGCGCTGGTGAAGAACACCCTGGCCGACAACCCTGGGGTCATGGCGGCATGGAAGGTCGCAAGAAAAGTGGGGAGGGCCCCGTCATCGCACCTCATGGCGGCCGCCGCCACTGCAACGGGCGCCCCGGCAGGATCCACGACGCCGTCGCAAGCCTAGCAAAGTCTGCCACGCCATCCTTTTGGTCGGCGCCCCAAGGCGCCGACCCGGCTTTCCATGTTTGTCCATTCCAGTTCGTGATTGCCAAGCATATGTACGGTATTAAGGGGAGCGTTTTCGCGCCAATGAGTTCGTGCGTGTATTTTGTCTTTGACGATCTCGTGTTCTTGACATGCGGGGGCTTTCCCCTTTGTTTCAGCATTCTTGCTGATGTGACTAAGCAGTCTGAAGTAAGGCCAGAGGTATGAGCTGAGACGATAGCGGAGGTCGCCCCATCTATGCGGGGGTGGAGCCGCTATTTCGGATTCTGCGAAACGCCCAGTCTGGAGATTGACCGCTTTAACTCGCTGGGTTCGGCGCCGCCTTCGGGCTTGCTACGCTCGCCTGTTTCGCAACATTATCGAGATTTGCGATAGCCAAACAACGAAGCTAAGAATCGGCGGACCGAGTGGAGGAGGCGCGATCGGACGAGATATGAGCCGCCCGGCAGAACAATGGCCCCATAACCGAAGGCATAGGTCAGCGCAGAAACCTTCTTGGGGGCAGTGCTCCGCGCAAGAGCTAGTTTGGCCAACGCTTCTGCAACGCTCAACTGTGATCGAGAAACGGCCATGTAAAATCTAAGCTCTGCGAGCCTCTCAGCTAGAAGATTCCGATATGGGTCGCGCGTCACATAGCTTAATGCCTTGTCCCATACCGCCTCCAGTCCACGGGTTGTGGCGGAAACATTTGCAGTCTTCTGACCGGACCACATTCGTTTGAATCCCATAGGCGACCCGGGGCAGTGGCCAAAGCGGCAACCGGCCCAAGCTGCTCGCAACCAATAGTCCGTGTCTTCGCAGTACAGAGTCTCGTCCCACGGCCCCACGGTTTCGAGTGCCCTCCGACGGAATAATGCGCCGAGGGCGCTAAGACCTGCCCCGAGTTTTTCTGGAACAAGGAGGGCACTCAGCATGTCGCTCTCTGGTTGCGTTGGCGCGTCTGTCCAGTTTGCTACTCCCTTCATAGTCTGGAACATACGGACGTCGCCGTAAACGATGTCGAGTTCTGGATTTGTCCGAAAGATCTCTACCTGCTTGGCGATCTTATTTGGCACCAGTATATCGTCTCCATCCACGAACTGGATGAACTCGCCGGATGCCACATCGAAACCGGCATTGTACGCACCGGCACACTCTCTGTTGGCTTGTCGGACATAGCGGACGCTGCCGAAACGCTTTGGCACTTCCTCGGGAGTTGCGTCACTGGAGGAGTTATCTACCACGATCACTTCAAGGGGGTGAAACGATTGCTGGAGAGCACTCACTATGGTTATTTCAACGTCTGGCCAATTATTGTATGCACAGACTATAATAGACACCAAGCCGGGCATCATCGCGTTTCGTCCAGTCACGGGCCCCCGCCTTCCGCCTCAGTGTTCCCTCATATGTTGCAACAAAGACTGCTGGCTCATAAAGGCAGTATTCTTTCAGAACTTATCGCCTGTCACAGGATACAGTGAGACGCGCACGGCATCAGCCAGCTTTCAAATTTTTTGCCTCATCTTGGGTAGGAGCAAGCGGTTCGCGACCACCAGAATATTTCGAAAAATCCTTGAATCCTTCGGCGCGCGAATAAAGCTGCAGATGTCCTTGTTGAGCAGAGGTTCGCCACCAGCGACAGATTGGAACCACTATGAAAATGATCAACAGCGACCTCTTATTGTGCGGAAAACCGCATTGGAATCGTCAGAAAAATTGTGCCGCAACCGCACGCAGAGTTTTTAGAATGCGTATCGCTCGATCGTCGAGCATCGTCCAGCAGCGGCCTGGCGATACGCGCAAGGCGATTGCACTCAGCGGAGAACCGACCTTGACCTCGAAGGACTCTGGTCAACGAGCAAAATCACGCTTCTGATTATTGCGCCGCGGACGGCTGCTCGATTGCAACATCGATAAAGTCCGCATAGCGGGCGCTATAGTAAGGGCGTATATGGTTGGTGTCCATGTAAATGGGCGTGCCGTCCTCCATCAGCGTCGGGCATTGGTCAGCCTTGCAAAACCGCGCGACAGGATCGATCACCCGCACATTCGCCCGCTTCGCCAGGGCAATCAGTCTTTCTCTCAACAGCGCTTGGTCGCGATCCAGTTGCACGAATTGCGTCGGGGGTTCCCGGCGACTCAGTGTAGTCAGCCGCGAGCCCGCAAGATAGTTGCGGGGATCGAACCCCTCTCCCATTGGATTGTCGAGTAGGAGGAACACCGTTTTCTGCCGGACAAGTGTTGTCAGCAGTTTTTCCAGGGACGCCAAGGCCAAGTCAACGCCCGGACCGTTTCTGAAATGCCTTTTATCAGTATTTTCAAGATAATAAAAATCGTAAATCGCATCGGGCCCCGGTTTGGCCTCCTCGATAAAATAACAGCTCCAGCATGCGCCGATAACCACTGATTGAATTTCGTAGCTTTGCAAATATTTAATCGCTGTGTCCAAGAATCCGCCGCAACCCGGGTGTTTGTCTTCAAACACGGAAGGTATCGGAGGACAGCCGGCCATGGTCGCTAGGATTACCGACTTGTTGGCGCCCGGATTTTCGCTGAGGAGCCAGCTGATGCGCGGATAATATTGCTCGATGTGCGAATCGCCCAGAAACAGCACCTCTTGCGCTGCCCCACGCTTTTTGTAGAAGACCTGTCCTTTCACCTGGTAGGACTGAAAATCCTTCGGCGGATAACTCCAATCTACCCCGGCCTGGAAAATCGCCTCAATATCTGCGCCACTGTTTCTCGGTTTGATCAGATTGCCCCAGATGGACATGCCGCCAGCAAACAACAGTAAGGCCGCTGACATCAATACTATGATCGGTTTTTTGCCGGGGCGGTTCCTTACGCTTTTCTCCAGAAACGTGTAAGTCAGCCAGGCCAGCGTTATGCTGAGTGCAACCACCCCTACGCGTATTTCCTTGTCAAGCGCGCCGCCTTCGACAATGCGCACGAAAGACAACAGCGGCCAGTGCCACAAATAGAGGGGAAAGCTGATCAAACCCACCCATACTAGGATTTTATTGCCGAACACATGGCGGTTGAGCCAAGCTTGCGGGCCGGCGGAAATCACCAGAAACGTACCTAGCGTCGGCAGCAGGGCCCACCATCCGGGGAATCGGCTTTCCTGGTCGAGTAGCGCAAAACCCGCCGCCAGCAAAAGCAACCCGCAAGCGGATTGCCAGTTGGGCTGCCGCACCAGATAGTGGGGTTTGTGCAGCGCCAGGTAAGCCAGCATTCCGCCTATCATCACTTCCCAGAACCGGGACAAGGGCGAATAAAATACCGCCACCGGCTGACTGCGCACGGTATAAATATTCACCGCGAATGACGCCAGCGCTACCAGCAGGGTAATCGTTAAAAAATTGAATTTCCGCCGCCACACAAAACCGAGCAGCAGCGGCCAGAAAATATAGAATTGTTCTTCGATGCCCAGCGACCAGAGATGCAGCAGCGGCTTGGTGTCGGGGCCGCTGTCGAAGTAACCAGCCTCCTGCCACAGCGAAAAATTCGAGAAGAATCCGACGCCGCTGGCGACGTGTTTGCCCAGCTGGCTGTATTCGTTGGTCAACAGTACGTACCACCCGACTGCTTGCGTGAAGGCCAGCACCAGCAGAAGTGCGGGGAAAATTCTTTTGATTCGCCGTGAATAAAACTCAGCGTAACTGAAGTTTTTGCTTTCCAGGCTGGCGAAAATAATCCCGCTGATTAGAAATCCAGAAATGACGAAAAATACATCGACGCCGACAAATCCCCCTTTGACCCAATTGGGAAAGGCATGAAAACCGACCACCGAAAGGACGGCAACGGCGCGCAGGCCGTCGATGTCGGGACGGTATTTGGGATGAGTCAGATGTGTTCGCATTTGCTGCGCCACGCACGCAGGACTGCTCTCAGTTTGCCGATATAAAACCTTTCTCATTCCAAGCCTCGGGCCGAGCTGCCGACCGGTACCACTTCCATGCCCGAGCAACGCCCGTTCCGGGCAGGATATAGATCTTCCAAAATTGGCGTGTAGATATTTGCTCAGGACAGCGGCCGGTCATTGGGTTTCCCACGCGGCTCTTGTGTCCGGAAGTCCAATTTGCACAGCATGACACTTTCAGTTTTATCAGATAGTCATATCACAATAAGACATTACGATGTCCGGCTTTGCAGATTGATAACTCCAAACCCGCACGGGTTGAATCGCTCGGGGTGAGCTAACTTCGATCGGGACCGGCATGAAACAAATGCTTCAAAATCTGAAGAATGGCACGACTATGATCGGAAGGGGTGATGGTTCCCGTCTGCGCGCCCGCAGGTTCTTGATCCGCATCGCTCAGCCTGGTATTGGTCGGCACCGAGCGCATGCTATGGAATTGGGCCGGGAGCGGGATCTGTGTCTGCAGCTTGGTGGGACTGGATCAGCGGAGCGTTCACGTCCGGTCTGCGTGGGGCCGGAGGCGGAGGCTGCAACGCCCCGGTATTCACTTATCGTAACCGTATGTCCGTTGTTCGCGGATTTATATGCTGGAGCCGATACTTGAGCGGATTTGGAATCGATCGCGAAACACTCACTAACCGAGAATGGAATCATCATTGAAAAACTTAATCCAAGGAATTGAGAACGCATCTAAAATCCGCTCAACCGCTCAAGGCTTGTGGTTATGGTTTTGGAACATCCGGGCCGCTCGGGGCTCACCGTCAATTGGATATCAGAGAGATACGCTCTAAAATACAAGGATGATTCGCCTGACTGTAGCGCTTGACAAGTGGGCAGCAAAGCTAGCGCGATCACTAGCGGCGAGGGGATTTTCCGGCACGGTCTCGCTCATCAAGCGCACAATCCATCAAGGATGGATTCTCTACTTGAATGAGGGATTGGGAGCAGACGCCCTAAGTGAGATGCCTACAGCCGTCCGTCTTCCGTACTCAAGTTGGATTTCCTATCTGAATGACAGGTTCGATAAGGTATTGGCCGCGGATTTGCAGTTTGCCGAGCAGATTCATTCGAATCGATGGGTCCTTTACCTGGGTCGCCGTTTTGATCGTCGTTTCGGCGTTAACACCTCCGGCATACTATATCGGCATCAACTGGAGCCGGCCCATCGGTTCACTCAAAGCACAGGCTACTCAGCGACGCCTAAGGCGATATTCTGCCGCATGTTGCGCCAGTTGAAGCTGGATTTCAGCCGATTCACATTTGTGGATATTGGGTGCGGGAAAGGGAAGGCGCTCCTTCTCGCTGGCGAAGTACCTTTTAAACAGATCGTAGGCATTGATCTTTCACCAGAATTCATGCGAATAGCCGAAGAGAATTTCTCTCGTTATCGAGGCATGCGCAGATGCAGCAGCGTGCAGTTCATTTGCATGGATGCTCGGGAATTCTCAGCCCCTGATGGTCCTGCAATTTATTATTTCTTCGATCCATTCGGTGAATCAGTGATGAAGGAGATCGTTCAAAATATTCAACGCTCCTTGGCCAGAGCTCCGTGGGAGACTTATGTCGTGTACTACATCGCTAACCATCAGCAGGCATTGATCGAATCTGGATTTTACCCGATCCAGCGGACGCACTTATATGCAATCTACAAGGCGACGCCGTAAGATTAGTCCAAACGGCTCGCAGTCTGGCATTTGATACAACTTAGAAATAGTCCAGCACGAAATAACTTCGCAAGTATCTTGCAAGCAATCGCCTCAGACACCAACAGCACAGACGATAACTTTGAGTGAACAAGCGCAGGCACCGACCAACCCAGGTAGAGGGCGGTTTGAGCAGTCTCCTGTTAGTGACTGCGATCTGATAATCGCAGAACGCTCTTAGGACACGCAGATGCCACGACAACAAACATCTCACACCGTGAGTTCGAAGCACTTCGCCCCGATTGTCCCGCACTAGTTCATAGACTCCGCGAAAGATGTTTCTCGGATTGTTGGACATTCGGGTCGCTCCGTCATGAATATGACAGACGGCAACAGCGTGGCCGCAATGTAGCACTGGGTGTCTCTTCGTTATCGCTAGCACGATCGTGTCATCTGTACACCACGGGTTTGATGAGACGGGAAAGGAAGTCAAAGAGTTCCTTCCCAGCATGATTGTGCTCGTCTGACAAAGAGATAGTTCTTTGGAAACAAAAGCATAAGCATCCCCCTGCAGTTCAATAAAGCGTGCAGCGTTTCCCTGGTCGTAGTAAAGATCGCCATAGAGTAGCTGGGGCGTGATGCCTGTGGCATCCCGATACCTAAGGGCTGCGCTAATCCTAGTTTCAAGCGACGTGTAAGTTAACTCATCATCCGCGTCCAGCAAAGCAACCCAATCGGTGGCAGTACGCTGAATGCCTGAAGACAGCGCAAAGAGGTGACCGCGATTCGTGGCATGCTTGAGATAGCAAATTCGCGAATCGCTGCTAATTAGCTTACGAACAACGCTTTCGGTGGTATCCGTCGAGCAATCATCAACAATAATAATCTCTCGAACGGGCATCGACTGATTTTGACAGCTAGCAACGGCCCGGCCGATGCACCACGCCATGTCATATGACGGAATAACAACCGACACGGACTGCGATAGATTCATGGAGTGATGCGCGGGTGATTCGACTTCGCCAGCAATTTATTAGCACCGCGGGTCCGAACGATTTTAATTCCAGAATATCCAAAGGAGGAATTCCTCCACTTTTCACGGTATGCGTGTCAGATAGATGGGGAGACGTCCCTAGGACTTCGTCTCGCCAGCTTAGACTGGATTTCCTGAACCGTCAACTGGCGATGCTCAACGGACGGCGATGCGGTGCCAAGACAGAAACTGCAAGCGTTCAGCGGCTCGGAGGATCTGAGATAAGTCTTCAAGTCCCTGAATAGACTAGTCCTACCGTCAATGACAACACCATCTCGATCTGTAAAGTTGTCGTGCTCTACTCCGATATTTCCAAGGTACCGATCGAGAGTGTGCACGCGAGAACAACGATACAAACGGTTCCGGTAAAGAAGATGGCAAGACCACTCGTGGGCTTCGCCACAGTTGGCGAAGGTACGTCGCACGACGCTGCGGTCTTCTATGCGCGTATCGCTGATCGCTTCCATGAAATTCGTATTGCGCGTCACCTCAAGTATCGTCCGGTATCTCTCGGCTTTCGCCTTAATCGACGCCAACTGTGTCTCCGAAAAGACATCGTTAGTCGCTGGATACACTGACACTCGGACGGCATCGGTAAGTTCCCAAAATTCTTCACTCACTTTGGGCAGGAGCAACCCGTTCGTTACGACCAGAATATTTCGAAAGATCCCTGAATTCCTCGCTGCTCGAATAAAACTGCAGATGTCCCTGTTGAGCAGAGGTTCGCCGCCAAGGAATCGCAGTTCATCGCATCGCATAACAGGCGAAAGAAGTGACAGTGACTCAACAAAGCTACCTAGGCTCGGCTGATTTGCTTCGCTCATGAACGGCGAGCTTACCGCACAGTTTTTGCACCGGAGATTGCAGGTGTCACTTAAGAAGAATTCCATGGCGGCAAGCAGGATCTTCTGCTCGGCCATGGCTCGAAGCGATCTTTGGACTCGCCGCGCTGTCCGAAGCAACATACCCGGTGCCGATAGGAAGCGGCTCATCTTCAAGAGCCTTCCTTCGCTCGGCTAGCATTTCTAAGCATTACGCTACTATGACATCAAAACTGCGACGGAGGAAATGCTGCTCTCGCTCGTACCTAGCGGATTGCTGCCGAGAAAAGCGCCAACGTTTTTGCGAACGCTGCCAACTGTTCATCAGCGACGATCCAGAATAGTGTTAAGATCAAAGACCTCATACTGCGGAAGTGTCGCGTAACCGCGTCGGATTGTATTTTCGAGATTTGCTCGGCCGCATGAAAGAATGTCGTTTGATTGAGATCCCTCGATTCGTGGATCACCGCGGCACCCTCTCCGTGATTGACGGAACCCTATCCCTCCCATTCGAACCGAAAAGATTCTATTATCTCTACAACCTTGTCGCAGGAACGCGGCGTGGCTGCCATGCGCATCGGACCGAGCAAGAACTGATCATGGCGCTGGCAGGCAGTTTCAGGGTTTTCGTCGACGATGGTCAATCGACAGCGGAGTTTCAACTCGAGAGGCCGAACGACGGCCTCTACGTACCTCCCTTGGTTTGGCACGAACTCCACAGTTTTGCACCCGGTGCCGTCTGCGCCGTGCTGGCATCGACGCCGTACGACGTCAACGATTATTACGATAAATACGAAGACTTCGTCCTGGCCGTTCACCATGGCGAAATGTAAGGTAGCCTTTTCTGAACCTCCGATCTTCTTGTCGGGAGCTGAAGCCCGAACTCGATGCGGTTATTATCGGGTGATGGAACCTAAGGAGTACAGTCTGCACTAAGAACCCGCGGGATTTGCCCGCGGCTGAAAAACGCAGAATTATACGGAGATCCGAAGTGCCTTTTCCTTGTGACGCTCCAATGCGGACGCCGGAACTGATTACTTTCTTGACGCCCTATTGGACAGGGCGCGAGATGATGCACAGGCACCTCCGGTCGATCCGCCAGTTTTATCCGACATCGCCGATTCTCATTTCGAAAAAGGGAGGGGAGGTGGAGGAGATGGAGACGCATCGGGAGGAGTTTCAAGTTCAATATTGGCTGGAGGATTGCAAGTTCACAGATGCCATGCTGCGACTTTTCAGTCGCTGCAAAACGGAATATGTCTGTTTTATCCACCATGATGCGGTTCTGCTCTCGACATTGGACCCCTTGCTCCAGGGTCTCATTGAAGGTCGTTACGATATCGTTGGTGTTGAGGACCGCATACGGATTCCGGACCGCGACGATTGGCTACGGTTTGCGCCGGGGTACATGGACTCATCTTTCATGATGTTTAACTGGCGTGAATTTCTCCGAAAATGGGGATTGCGCGGAATCAAGTGGAAAGAAACATCCGGCACATGGCATCGTGAGTACCACTATGGGATTTCCCAAAAGCTCAGGCGCCATCACTATCTGCAACCATTTCATATCGCGGGATACGGTCTTGCCAATCTGCTGAAGGATGCGGAAACGCCAGTGTTGTGGCACCAATGGTATGGCTCTCATCAACAGCGGTTGGATCCCGAACACGAAGTTTTCGAACCGGGAATCCGAGAGTTGATCTCGATCGTGCAACAGGGCGAAAGCGCATTCTTGCGGGATTACCCCAATCTCGATTTGTCTGTTCTCCTTCCGGCCTGGGGACGGGACTGCGATGTCCAGGCCGGAGTACTGATCGCATCCGAATTAAACCTGACGGGGACCCGTGCGTTTCTCGCCCGCGCTCTTATGCGAGTGAGGAATTACTCAAGACACGGTTTAAGAGGTTTGGTGCGTTTCGGATTGGCAAGACTCGGGAGATGGCGGCGTTCTCTCTGAAACGAGCGGAGTTCCGTTGCCATAGCCGACTATGCAGTGTCGTTGGATTTTACCGATGGAATTCGTAAATCTTTCGAGGATTAATAAGCCTTGAACACCGAACCAATTTCCTTTGTGTCTCCCTATTGGTCGGGAGCGGAGATGATGAGCATTCACCTCGCGTCGATCCGCCAATTTCATCCGACGGCCCCGATTCTTGTTTCCAAGAGGGGAGGCGATCCTGAAGAAATGGAAGCCTATAGGGCCGAATTTGGAATACGTTACTGGCTTGAGGAATGCACATATAGGGACGCGCTGTTGCGGCTACTCGATCGATGTGAGACGGAATATGTCTGTCTCACTGACCACGATACGGTCCTTTTTTGCAGTCTGGAACCTTTCCTAAACGATCTTGGAAATGGGCTCTACGATCTCGTGGGAATCGAAGAACGCATCCGGCATCGGCCTGACTTTGATTGGAGGCGCGTCGTGCCCCCGATCAACGGCTGGTGGCGGTTCGCACCGGGCTATACGGACGCGACTTTCCTGCTGTTCAATTGGCGCGAGTTTAAAGCCAAGTGGGGTTTGCGTGGCGTCAAGGGAAGGCGGCAACCGGGCGGATGGAATTATGAATGCCACTATGGAATTTGCCAAAAACTGAAACGTCATAAATACTTGTTGCCATACCACACCCGAAAGTATGGGAGGGGGAACCTCATAAAAAATGACGACAGGGCCGTCCTTTGGCACCAATGGTGTGGGAACTATCGAGTTTGGCCGCGCCAACCTGGTGCCGAGAATGCGCCCGGATTCAGTGAAGATTGGACGTTGTTGCAGGGGGCTGAGCTCGCATTTCTTACGGATTATCCCGATCTTGATTTTTCGGGTCTGACGCCTGCATGGGGACCGAACGACGATATACACACAGAACAGCTAGCCGCTGCTAGGGAATACCCCACGGGATGGCGAGGGTTTGTAACAACGGACTTGCCAAGAATTTGCAGAGGTCCGAGGGGGGGACTGCGGGGATTTCCGGCTCGCCTTTTAGGTAGAGGCTTAGCGACCCTTGATAGATGGTGGCTTATGCTTTCCAAGTAACGCTGGTTCCTGACTCGCTGAGATGTGCCTGTGAGCACTGAGCAAGGCGTGCAAATCGCACGCCTACTTCAAACGCTTCAACCACCGAAAGTGAGAATCGTCACGGAAGCACTTTGCGTCGGCGGTTCATCGTGCATGGGACAGCCGAGTGGTGCTCTCACGATTCCTCGCGGCAACAGGCAGCACAACCGAATATCGCGACAACTATGCAGACGGCGGGAATGAAGCGGCATGTAGGCTGTCGGCGGAGGATCGAAAAAAATCTAATACTCTGCTGCAAACTTCGTCAATCTCTTCCATTTTGACGTTATTGCCATTGGGGAGCCAAAGAGAGGCGTCGGAGACGCTGCAAGAGACCGGAAAGTCAGCATCCGTTCCCCTATTCCAATAAGGAGGGTTCCGGTGGAGTGGAGCCCAACACTCCCTCGATCCGATTTCATTCTTTTCCAAGAAATACTTCAGTTCGTCCCGGTCGTTCGAAAGCACATCGACATACAGGGGCACTTCTCCCTGTTCGTATTTCACATCTGGAAACCGGATCCTTTTACATCCAGCGAGGTTGCGCTCATATCGCTTTCTTTGTTCGCGCAACATCTCCAACCTCTCTTTCAAAAGCCTAAACTGCGCGACCGCGACCGCCGCCAGTATGTCATTGAACTTGAAATTGAAGCCGCTCGTATCATGCAATATCTCGGTCTTGTGGTGTCTTCCATAGTCCTTCAATCGGCAGACAGCTTCATTATATTGATCGCTGTTGGTTGCAATGAACCCGCCATGCCCGCAAGTGATCGTCTTGTTCGCCTGGAGGGAGAAACAACCCATGTCTCCAACAGTGCCCAGCATCCCATAGCGGCTGTTCGAGCCGAGCGCATTTGCGGCATCCTCGATCACCAGCAGATCGTGGTCGCGCGCCAATTTCCGGATTGCGTCCATTTGGCACGCGCGGCCTAAGACATGCACTGGCATGATCGCGCGACTTCGTTCTGTGAGCTTTCGCTCTGCATCAACCACGTCGATGCAATGACTATCTTCTTCGATATCTACGAATACAGGAATGCCGCCGGCCAGTTCAACGCTGGTGGCCGACGCAATGAAAGTGAGATCGGGCACCAGCACTTCAAAACCCTGCAGGTCACGAACAATCTGATCAGCCTTGACCGCTAGGAACAATGCCGCTCCGCCACTCGTGGTCAGAATCACATGGCGAACACCGAGCAGTTCTTTCAGCAGGTCCACCAATTCAGAGGACCATTTGCCCTCAGTGACGTAGCCACTGCGCAAGACTTCAGCGACCGCATGGATTTCAGCTTCGCCGAATTTGGGTTCGTTCCAATTGATTCTTCCCATGGTGAATGGCGGGTATGGGTCTGGGCTAACCTGGAATGATGGAGGGAGAAACGCGGAAAGTATCCGACTCGTAGTCTTTTCCTCCCCTTATGCCTGTGGTGAAAACGACAAATTCGTTGTCCTCAATTATTCTCAATGCATGCACCTCGAACGCCGGGGTCGTAACAAGGTCCCCCACTCTCAGAATCTCAAATTTGGCGGGTCGCCTTGATCCAAACTTCTTGTGCCAGTATTCTAGTGCGCCCTTCGTTATCAGGATATGTTGCACTGTTTGTTTGTGATAGTGGTCTCCGCGTAGACTATCTTTCTTCGATTCAATAATGGCGACATGTTGGATGCCTTCTTTGTAAAAAATATCAGCGATTTTTCCCCTTGCATCCGCGTGCAGCTCAAGAGGGGCCTTGATGTTCTTCCATACATTTCTTTTCTTCATAGGGTTTCCTCAGAAACGTTTCTGCGTGTCATCAGGAAGCCAGGGCTTTGAAACCTGAGATCGGGGATATTAGTCCTCCCGTTCGGGAGAAATAAACCGGATCCCTTTGTTTATTTTCAGTAGTTTCGGTTTGATGATATCAACGATGTTCCACGACAAGACGAGCGCGCAAACTTTATTGAACCGTTTGAACACCGCGTCGCCGACGATTGGAATTCTCGTCAATGGCGTAAATTTACCCTGTTTGTGCGGTGAGGCATCGGTCACGAAATCGACGACAGTTTTGTCCAACCGGTAATAATTGAGGAGAGTATTCCCCTTTGCGGGCGCACCCACAGCGATAACCGAATACCCTTGCTGTTTCAATTTGTAGAACCGCTGCAAGAATGCGTTTCTCCGGCTTTGAGCCGCGGCCATCACCTCACGGTATTTGGCTGGATCGAACAGCCCAGCCTCTTCTTCGCGTCTAATCATCATGGTTACCGTTTTTCTCGCACTCGGTGTCGCCGCTCCCTTTGTGGCATACACTCTTAGCGACCCGCCATGGTAGTTGACCTCCTCGACATTGGCGATGCTCAGGCCGATCCGCTGCAGCAGCTTGCGTGCAGACTTGACGGTGAAATAGCTGACGTGCTCGTGATAAATCTGATCGAGTTTGCCCCCTTTGATGCTAGAAAGCCAATAGGGCTGCTCGAAAACAAACATTCCGTCCTTCTCCATGAGAGCGCTTACTCCCCAGAGAAAGTCTGCGGGCGAATCAGCATGATTAAACACATTGTTCGCCACTAAAAGCCTTGCTCTTCCGTATTTCCTCCTTATAACGGTCGCAACGTTCTTATCAAAGAGCGCCACCACAGTTTCGATTTTTCTCTTCCGCGCCAGACGGGCCATGTAGTTCGAGGCATCGATCCCTAGCACCCGATGCCCCATGCCAAGGAATTGGGAGGCAAGAAATCCGTCATTCGATCCGATCTCGATGACGAACGACTTTGTCTGCAAACCCGCACGACGCAAATCATCCGCATATTCCTGCCAGTGATTCCGTGCAAACGATGAGTTTGACGAGGTATAGGAATAGTCGTGCAATCGGAAATAGCGGTCTTGAGGATTGGTCACGCACGAAGTTTGCACATGGCCGCAGGCCCTGCAGAGATCGCAGGTGAGCGGATACGCCGGATCCGCCTTGCTCAAATCATCTTCAGCAATGAACGTGTCGGCCAGCGGTTGGATCCCTAGATCCAGAATTGCCGTCAATCGGGGCGAGTCACAAACAAGACAGCGTTTTCTAAACATTTCTTAAGGTTTGCGGCAAGATCAGACTACCAATCCACCCTGGTGCTCCAGCTATCTCGATTCCCTGCATACCACTGAATCGTCTGCCGAATTCCTTCCTCCCAGTTATATTGCGGCTCCCAACCGGTCAGATTTCGAAGCTTGGTGTAGTCTACCCGTAACTCCTCGACCTCGCTTCTGCCTAGCCGGCCGCGTTCTGCAGACTCGGCTTGCAATACCTTCTCTCGCCAGAATCCCGCTTCTTGCCCTACACGAATAATGAGGGAATACCAGTCCAGGATAGAAATCGAGCGACCGCTGCCGTAGACGTAGACCTCTTCTGGCTTTCCAAACAGAGCGGCATGAATATGACCCATCGCGCCATCCTTGACAAAGCAGAAGTCCCGCTTCGCGGGGACATAGCCGAGGCGAACGGTATCGGCTGACAGAGCTTGAGTGATGATTGTCGGCGTTACAAACCGTGGATTCTGCCGGGGGCCATAGTTGTTGAACATCCGAGTAACAATCCCTGGCAAACCGTAGGCTCGGCAAAAGTTTCTCGTCAAAAAATCCGCTGCGACTTTGGCGGATGCGTAGGGGCTTTGCGGGTTCACGGGGGAACGTTCGTCGAGAATAAGTCCGGAATCAGCATCGAACCGATACTGATCTCTCATTTCTGCGAGAACGTTTCCATATTCCTCGGATGACCCTGCGGTATCGAGGCTGTGCAGATCAAGTCCGAGATCCACTACAGACTGAAGAACATTCAGAGTGCCGAGCACATTGGTTTGCATGGTTTCAAAGGGACGCCCCCAAGACTCCCCTACATGCGATTGCGCGCCAAGGTGAAAAATGATTGCCTTGCCGCCCTCACTCTTCAGAGACCTCAAGGCCACCGTCACGGCCTGTTTATCAGTCAGATCTCCTCGGTGGATCCGAAGTCGGGACCGGACACCGCCCAGGTTGTGCAATCCACCCGATGAAGTTGCCCGTACAAAAACATGTACGTTCGCGCCGAATTCGAGAAGTGTTTCCACCAGGCACGATCCCAGAAATCCGTCAGCTCCGGTCACCAATACTGGGCGCGCATGAAGCAATTCTTTTATCGTCTGAGGCATCATTAGTGTTCTCTATAGCACCTTCGTCGATGGACTTCTGTGTCAAAGCAACCTTCTGCCAGGTCAAGGCGTGGCCAAATCCGGCCAGGAAAAAAACACGAGAAAGCTCCGAAGCTAGATTCAATCACGGGGCCTCACAATTGGTCCCGTAGTTTCTAGAGTATTTGGGGGTTAGCTCTGCAAGAGTGACGGAGTGCGCTCATGTTCAAACACCAAGCCCGCCGCTTGTAAGCGAACCCACCACCAATCCGTGTAATCTGCGTCTGGAAAACCTGCTCAAGAGGTAGGATTTATTCCCAATGGACGTATCCAGATACTTCCGCCGAGGCGCTGTCGCGCTGTCGCACATCTCCCGCACGCTGCGGCTCATCGCGACGGCCACGCCCAACTGGACGGCCGCGTGGATCGTCTTGCTTCTTGTCCAGGGGGTCCTTCCCGCCGCAGTTGTTTATCTCACGCGGCCGCTCGTCAATGGCATTGTCGAGGCAGCACGCTCCGGGGGCGGACTGCGCCCGATCCTTTGGCCCGCCGGCTTGATGGCTACGGCCCTAGTTCTGTCCGAGGTGCTGCGTGGCGCTACGCAATGGGTACGGACAGTTCAGGCAGAGCTGGTGCAGGACCACATCACGGCACTCGTTCACCAGAAGTCTGTGGAAGCTGATCTTGCCTTCTACGAGAACCCGGAGTTTTACGACCATCTGCATCGTGCTCGCGATGACGCCGGATACCGTCCGACCGCGCTGCTGGAAACCATGGGGAGCTTATTTCAAAACGGCGTCACGCTCGTCGCCATGCTGATCGCGCTGGCCGCCTTCGGCATCTGGATTCCGCTGGCGCTGCTCGCCAGCACGTTACCGGTTCTGGCGCTCGTTCTGCAGCAGACGGTTCGGCGGTATGAGTTCCGTGTGCGCAACACGCCGCTGGAGCGCCGAGTTTGGTATTTCGATTGGTTGCTCACCACAGGAGAATCCGCTCCGGAGATTCGACTGTTCGCCCTGGGCGATCACCTCAAACGGGTCTACCAGGGGCTCCGGTCGCAGATTCGTGGTGAACATCTCGTTCTCGTTCGCAGCGAAGGTTTCGCGCAGCTCCTTGCAGGGGTGTCTGCCCTGGTGGTGACGGGAATTGCAGCGGTCGTGATGGTCTCACGGACACTCACGGGACAGATGTCGGTTGGCGATCTCGCGCTCTTCTATCAGGCGTTCCAGAATGGACTCAACCTGGCTCGCGTGCTTCTCGACAACTTGGGGCAGCTGTATCAGAACTTACTTTTTCTCGGAAACCTGTTTGAGTTTCTCGCGCTGGAGCCGCGCGTGGTTTCCCCACCGGAACCCGTGACCGTGCCGGAAAGCGTTCGCAGTGGAGTCCGTTTTGAAGGGGTGACGTTTCGTTATCCTGGCACGGGCAAGATTGCGATCCAGGACTTCCATCTCACTATTCCGGCCGGACGTCTTGTCGCCATTGTCGGACCCAACGGCGCGGGGAAAAGCACGCTGGTGAAGCTGCTGTGCCGCTTCTACGATCCTGAGGCCGGCTCGATCACGATGGACGGCACGGACCTGCGTCAGTTTTCCGTGGAAGAACTCCGGGGCCGGATGACCGTGCTGTTTCAGCAGCCACTACATTACAATGCCACCGCGCGGGACAACATCCAATTTGGCGACCTGACCGCAGCATCAGTGGCCTGCCTGGATGGCGCCGTGCGTACTGCTGCAATCCAGGCGGGCGCAGATGCGTTCATTGAGCGTCTTCCCGAGGGATATGAGAACCTACTGGGACACGGGTTTGAAAAAGGCGCCGAGCTTAGCGTGGGCGAGTGGCAGCGCGTTGCATTGGCTCGCGCGTTTCTGCGCAAAGCTCCCGTGATTCTCCTTGATGAACCCACCAGCGCGATGGATCCCTGGGCCGAAGCCGACTGGCTGGCCCGCTTCCGCGAACTCGCGAGAGGCCGCACCGCCATTCTCATCACACACCGCTTCACCACCGCCATGTTGGCCGATGAAATCCACGTGATGGAAGGCGGCCGGATTGTAGAATCCGGGTCACACGCCGATCTCATCATCCTCAATGGTCGCTATACCGAGTGGTGGGGAATGCAGAAACTATCGTCTGTAGCGCAGTCCTACGTTCCGAAGCAGCCGGGCTAGCAGGTCTCTATATTGTGACGGGTCTGGAGGCAACTTCTTTGACTCCTTTTTGCTGCAGGATGAGCGAATCGTAAATACCTGCAACCTGCTGAACCATGCGATCGACAGAAAAATGTTCGTTTGCACGCTGCCTTCCGGCGGCGCCCATGGCATTTGCCCGCGTCGGGTTAAGAATCAGGAGCCGTAGGCGATTGGCGAGCGCTGTAACATCCGAAGGTGGAACAAGGAAACCAGTAAGTCCCTCCTCAACAAGTTCGGGCATGCCGCCGACAGACGTGGCAACAACCGGCAGCCCTTCCGCCATCGCCTCAATGATCGCGACAGGTAGTCCTTCATCAAGCGAGGGCATGGCGAAGATATCCCAACCGCGAATTATGGGTCTGAGGTCCGTTTGCCAGCCCAGGAAACGGACCTGGCTCGCAAGGCTTAGGCGGTCTACTTCTCTTTCCAACTTCTCATGCTGGGGGCCGGATCCAGCAATTTCAAGTCGCAGGGTGGGAAACTCCGGTCCCAATGATGCGACCGCCTGGATCAATTGCATGAGTCCCTTAAGCGGTACCAGACGACACGCCGCGCCGATGATTGTTGTTTTCCGGGCAGGCTTATTATCAGGCTGGAACTCCTTTGGCGATTCCACTCCCGAATACACAACTATGGGTCGCAGCGCGGGAAGCTGACTGGCCACAGCATGCGAGACGGCAATCACAACGTCGGCACCTCGGATCGCAACTGGAGTGCTTCGGGCAGAGATGGATTCCGTCACGCGTCCGTGGACATGCACAATGAGACGAGCGTCGGAGGAAAAGCGAACTATCTGGCGGACAGACCGCGCTCCAAAGTGCTGGTGCACAATTGCAAAATCATGCGCGTGGAGAAAACGCAAGAACCGGTAAGCTCCAACAGGATTGCGGGCTCCTCGCGACCAATTTATCGAGCTGACCGTGGCACCGGCGATTTGAACAGTGTCTGTGAGCGGACCGTCTGGGCCGAGAAACAATGCATGCACTTGATACTTGGATGGGTCAAGTCCAGCAGCCAGCGCAGCGACAATCCGAACGATGCCGCTACCCTCGGGCTGTGCAGTACCTAGTAGATGCAGAATTGATATGGGCATGGCGATGGAAGAGCTGACATGGAAAAACAGACGTCAAAGCCCTCGGGCGGGGCGCAGAATCCACAATGATTGTCAATGTGACTGCTCATCATACTGCGTCTCTTTTCCATGTCTAATGCTGGAGTTGCCGGATCGCGGAGGGCGGGATCGAAAATATTGCATTAGTCCGGTGAACACAGATTTTAATTCGCGCCCAAAGGAATTCGCCGCGTCCTTTGGTCGTCCTACTATTCGACGGACGGCGGCGCGAAGGAGAAAACGAACCAGAGCGATCCTGTATTGCGGTTGCTGCACGAAGAAAAAGCACATGTATGCGGTGGCGGCGCACAGGTCCGTCAGTTCCTTGACCCGAACACTCTCTGGATCGTCGGGGAATGGGTGATATACGATCGCCAAAGGTGTGAAAGCGATTCGCTGTCCCAGACGGATTAGTTCGAAAAACGCATAGTGCTCCTCACCTCCATGCACTACGGTCCCGCGTCCGAGGCTTTCGTGGAAACCGGGCCAGGCTTTAAACGCTTCGCGTCTGAACGCCATGTTCGAACCGTCTCCGATCCCGCCGAAATTGGATTTTGCAAACCAATCCGGGTCACTGAGGTCGAAAACCCGCCTATCGATCCGGCCCTTGATGACTCCACTGTGTGGTCTGACTTCTCCTTGTGACGTGTAAATGAGGGGATGGATCGGCCCGGTCGTGGCAATGACGTTCGGGTCCCGGAATTCCTGGATCAGTCGGCAAAGCCAGTTCTGACTTGGTATTGCATCATCATCGATGAAGGCGACGATCTCCGAAGTGCAGTTCTGTGCCCCACGATTTCGGGCGCGGCTCAACCCCACGCGGGGTTCGCGAATGTACTGCGCACTCCATCGTTCGCACACCTTCATGGTGGCAACATTCTCCTCTCCGTTATCAACGACCAGAATGCCGCAATTCGGATAACAGAGACTCCTGACGGCCCGGAGACAATCGTTAAGTTGGGAAGGACGATTTCGTGTACAGACTACAACTTCACAGGAGGGCATCGATTTGCCTGACGCAGAGCAATCCGAAAGGACATGCTGCGATCTCAAAGTGTCTTCTTGCACATTCATTTGTCCATTTACGATAGCACTTGCCGAACCGCGACTACTCTACAACTGTTGACACGCTTAATTTGAAGCCAAAAGTGCTGGGAGGTTGCCGCCTCTGACGCCACGGCAAGATACTGCCAGACTTTCGACTCAGATCGCTGACCGCCGACACAACACCAGCGGTTCGGGCGGGGAGGCAGCCGCGTATAAAAAACACTGCTATTTTTTGACAGTGGATACATCGGATTGACAATAGGCAACCGTTCGTACTCTGGAATTAATTTTTTGTGAAGCCGCAATTTAGTGTTGTCGAAAATTTGTCTCGATGCTTTACTAGCCTTGCTTCACAGAGCGGTACAAGAGGCCCGCTGTTACGGTGCAGGAGGCTAGTGGATAGGTGACCCACTTTTAGCGGTAACGCTACCGGTCGACTGGCTCCCGAAAGCTTCCAAGTTCTGCGCATAACAGCATCGACAACCGCTTCGTCGGCGCGTCGAGGAACGCACGGCATTTTGGGACTTCCTTGGCGGTAGCACGTCTGGGGAGAATCGGAAAAGATGTTAGAAAGTCATACCCAAAACGATTGGCCAGCATGGTTTGCAGTTCAGGCCAAAACGACACATGAGAAGCGGGTCGCTTCACTCTTGAGCTATCAAGATTACAAGTGCTTTCTTCCCGTCTATACGGCCCGGCGCCGATGGTCCGATCGCATCAAAGAAGTTGAACTGCCGCTGTTCCCGGGATATGTCTTCTGTAATTTTAATGTTCATGCTCGCGGTCCGATCCTGAAGACGCCAAGCGTGACGGGAATCGTTGGAATCGGTGGAAAGCCAGTTGCCATTGATGATGCCGAGATTGACGCTCTTGAACGGATCAACCGATCGGGTTTGGGTTTGTGTCCCCATCCGTTCCTCCAGGTGGGACAGCGTGTCTGCATCGAGGGCGGTTCATTAGACGGCTTGGAGGGCATCATTCTTGATGCCAAAACAAGGAATCGCCTGATCGTGTCCGTGTCCTTACTGCAGCGTTCCGTCGCTGTCGAAATCGACAGCGCGTGGGTTAAACCGATTCAGTCGCCCGCTAACCGGGCAGCTTGCATGAAGCCAGTATGGTCGCCAGCATCATAATCCTGGCGCTTGTCGCCGTCATTCTCGTTCTGGTAACTTTCCAGTTGCTGCGACAGCAGGGCCGTATTTTGCTCCGCCTCGATGCGTTAGAGAAGGGTCTGGATGGAGCAAAGCCATCAGAACCGCAGGGACTGCCTATTGGAACGCCCGTTCCGGATTTTCAACTGCGGGATATCGCCAGCAACCATGTCGCGTTCTCAAGTTTTCGCGGTAAGCGCGTCCTTTTGCTTTATTGGAATCCGGAGTGCGGATTCTGCGACATGTCGGCTGCGGACCTGGCGAAAATGCAGCCCGGCCTGAAAAAGAGCAACACGGAACTGGTTTTCCTCAGTTTTGGCACCGTCGATGCGAACAAGAAGCTGCTCGATGAACATGGGCTCAGTTGTCCAGTGCTGCTTGTGGAAGAGGGGAAGCCGTCAGCCGAAGCCACGGCCGCAGCAGAGAAGGTTTTTGCAATGTGCGGCACGCCGGCCGCGTGCCTGATCGACGAAGAAGGACTTGTTGCGGGGCCTCTCGCCATAGGAACGGACGAAGTCCTGCGAACTGCACGCGAATGCGTCAAGGCCACAGTCCGCAAGCTGCCGCTTACCCAGAGTCGCATCGAACGGGAAGGGCTTAAACCCGGTGTTCATGCGCCGTCGTTCAGCCTCCCATCGATTGACGGCAAAACCGTTTCGCTCGAGGAGTTCCGAGGGCAAAAGGTTCTTCTGGTCTTTTCCGATCCTCAATGCGGGCCTTGCGATGAACTGGCGCCGCACCTGGTCGGCTTCCACCGAAAACACCGGAACAATGGACTCGCTGTCGTGATGGTTGGGCGCGGCAACGAGGAGCAGAACAGAAAGAAAGTTGCGGATTTTGGCGTTGAATTTCCTGTGGTGCTGCAAGAACGCTGGAAACTCTCCAAGGAATATGGCATATTCGCGACTCCTGTCGCGTTTTTGATTAGTAAAGATGGCGTTATTTTGAAACACGTCGCGCGCGGTGCTGACGAAATCATGCAATTAGCTCGCGAAAGCGTCGCATCTGGTAAGGAGTAACTATGAGCGATTTCTTCGATAACATGTGCCGCGTTCTTGCGACACCCATGTCCCGTTCGAAAGCAATGAAGCTGATCGTCGGCGGCATCGGTGGCGCGATCCTTGCACCCTTCGCGTTTGGAGCACCCTGCCCGGCCGACCACGTGTGTGCCGGCGTTAACAAGGACAACTGCTGTCCTGGAAACCAGGTCTGCTGCGGGACTACCAAAAAAGTGTGCTGCCCGTCCGGCTTCAAATGCTGCGGTGGTGCCACCTGCTGCCAAATGAACACAACGTGCGGCCCGGCCACCAATGGCACCAAATGCTGCACCAAAAATCCTTCGGGAAACCTGGTTTGCCCCTGATTCGCTGATGCCAGCGTGGTTTCTGCTGCGTTCAGAATCTTGATCTGAACGCAGCAGAAGCCACGCGGCTACTTGCTAAACGAATTCAAGTAACGATTGACTTTCCGCGTGTCCCTCGACGGTACAGTCTCTCGCGCCGTAACCCTCGGTGTGGTCGTGGTGCTCTGCTCATGCCTGTTGCTTCTGATTGCTGGCGATTTCCTGGTTGGATCGCTGAGCGCCGGAAACACCAACGTAAGCGGTGAAGCTGCTCTGGCCGCGTTCATCACCGCTCCCTTTTCCGACGATCCCAACGGCATCAATTCGGACGTTCTTGCAGGCGCGGCCCGATATATTCCGAATTCCCGCCTTTACATGCGGCTGGCTGAGTTTGAAATGATGCAGGGTGGCGAATTCACGGCGCGGGCAGAGCAACATGCACGGCGTGCTATAGCTCTTTCACCTCACAATTACCGGCCCCACTTACTGCTGGCTGCGATACTCGAAAACAAGGAAGAGTTCGGGCCTGCACAACAATCCGTACACGCCGCGCTTCAATTGGCGCCTGGCAATCTTCAGGCTCATTGGCAGCTCGGCGGTCTTCTGATGCAGAGTGGAAAACTGGTGGAATCCCTCCCTGAGTATCGTACGGTGGCGTCCGGGGACCCCGAATACTTCCCACTTGCTCGCGACATCGTTTGGGAACAATCGCAACATGACGCGGAGGCGGTGATCGCGATCACGCCAGGCAACGTGAAGGCGAGGGTCGCGACCGCGCATTTCCTGCTGGAGAAATCCCGGCCCGTGGAATCGGCTGCTGTCTTTCGACAGGCTGCTGCCCCAGAGCTCCTTGCTGAACGGGAGAGCGCCGGCTATTTGAGCGGCCTTATCGCAGCCGGTGAAATTGATACGGCTCGCGAGCTTTGGCTTTGGCTCTTCGAGCGCGGCGGCAAAACTGCTGAATCGTTCCGGAGAAGAATTGAAAACGGCGGCTTCGAATCCGACATTTTGCTGGACTGGACGCAGTTCGACTGGTCTCTCAACACAAACAAGTTTGCACAAATCTCAATCGATCCCGGTATCGCCCATGGCGGCGAGCGTTCGTTGAGGCTGGATTTTCTTGGACGGGAGACGACGCGCCTGGACCAGGAAATCACTCAGTTAATGATCGTGGAGCCACGGGTGCGGTATCGCGTCACCTATTTTGTGAGAACGGATGGATTACGCGCCCCGCAGGGCCCGCGAGTTGTGATATCGCCCAGAGCCTCCGCAGAATGGATCGCTGCATCCGAACCCGCGCCGGCCGGTACGAATGACTGGCAGCAACAGACGCTCGAGTTCATCGCCCCCGGGCCCGCGGTAGTTCTAGCGATCAAACAGAAACCCGGGTTCAGCTATGAAGATCCTACATACGGCAGCGTCTGGTACGACGATTTTGAAGTAACCGGTCTCGGCCGCTAGACGCAATGAGTCTGGACAAATCGATCATCGCGGCGCTTCTCACGGCGTTGGTCTTCACCGCCCTGGCGCACGGTGCCGTGGAACCCTGGTCGGTGGCCATCTTCGAAGGAATTATTGTCGCGATCATGATCCTGTGGGGGATCAAAGCGCTCCGCGAACGCCGCGTCGAAATTACCGTCCCGCATTGCGCATGGCCGATTGCCGGATTACTGCTGATAGGAATTGCGCAAAGCGCCGGATTATCCCTCGACCTCGAATCGACGCGGCACGCCGTGCTCATGCTCTTCATCTTGACCGTTGCCTTTGTCGCGGCGGCTAATTTTTTCGTGACGAGCGAACGGCTGATGCTGCTTGCCAATGTCCTTACAGGTTTTGGAACGCTGGTGGCGCTCCTTGCTTTGGTTCAGTCCTTTACGTCGGACGGCAGGATTTTTTTTCTGCACCCAACGGTTCATTCGGTCTTCGGCCCATTTGTAAATCACAACCACTTCGCGGGATACATGGACATGCTTGCGCCTCTCCCGCTGGGTTTGATGCTTACTGTCGTCCGCGGAGGAGCGCGGCTTGTTTACGGCTTTGCCGCCATTCTTATGGGTGTTGCGTCTATTTATTCGGGCTCGCGCAGCGGCGCTATTAGTTTGCTTGGAGCCTTGATATTCATGGCCTTCATGAGCCGCCGAACCCGCCACCGCGGTGGATTGCCGCGGACAACCCGAATCGCCGTGCTTGCTGCGATCTCCGTCGCAATAATCGCAGGCGTCGTCTGGGTTGGTGCTGAACGGATTGTGGAACGTTTTGGCCAGACCGTCGATTCCACTTTGCATGCTGAAGGTCCCGACGTGGGACGCGCCCAGATCTGGCGGGAAACGATGAGGATGATCGGCGATCGTCCGGTGTTTGGTGCAGGGTTGGGTTCCTATTACACCGCCTATCCAGCGTACGCGGAGAACGAGAGCCTGCTCGGACTCGATTACTCCCATAATGATTTTTTACAGATTGTTGCCGACGCCGGTTTTGTTGGTGGAATCCTCGCTTTTTGGTTTGTCGCGGCCGTCCTTTATGCCCTGTATCGCGGAATTCGTGCGCGGGATCCGCTGTCCGCCGGACTGTCATTAGCCGGCGGCGCCGGCATTATCGCCGTGCTCATCCAGAGTCTTACGGACACGGACCTGCAAATCCCGTCCAACGCACTGCTATTTTTGGTGCTCACTGCGGTGGTTTGCTGCGTGCCAATGCCGCGAGCCGTTTTGATCGGCGGCGAGGCTGCTTAATTCTTCAAAGGAGAAAAACATGAAAGCCCTGATGGTGGCGCTATTTGCCGGAGCAACGCTGTTGTTCGTGAGCATGTCCGAAGCGCAAGACGGAGCTGCGGTTGGCGCCGCTCAAACATCGATTGTCCCTGTCCAGAGTGTCGGTCTTGTTCTGCCGGATAAGGAATACCTCATCGCGTCCACGGACGTCGTCGAGGTTTTTGTTCTCAGGATGCCGGAGGTGTCGCGCGAATACCGCGTTAGCGCCGAAGGGACGATTGACATGCCTTTTGTCGGTCAAATCAAAGCAGAAAAGCAGACCTCGCATCAACTCGCCGCGGTCATTGCAAAGAGTTTGCAGGGGGACTATCTGGTGGATCCCCAGGTTTCAGTCGTTGTGAAACAGGCGAACCGCCTTTACTTCATACAGGGCGCAGTGCGGAGTCCGGGCGTTTTTACTATTGAAGGTCGTCCGACTCTGCTCGAACTGATCAGCATCGCCGGGGGGCTTAATCCTACGTATGCTACGACAGCTTTCATCATGCACAATACCAAGCCGCAGGAAAGGGACGCGGACTCGCTATACGAGCTAAGAACAGCAAACCTGAGTAGATTGCTGAGGGGGGAATTGACGGAAAATGTCACCATCGAGCCTGGAGACATCGTCCACATACCGCCATCGGACGTTTTCTTCGTTGCAGGTGAAGTGAAACATCCAGGATCCTTTGCCTTATCCGAGGGTACCACCCTACGGCGGGCGATTTCGGTTGCGGAGAACACGACCGCTGTCGCCTCACCCACCAAGGCAATCATATTTCGTGAAGGCGCAGGTGGCCAAAAGACTGAGATCCCGGTAGACATCACCGCGGTCATGCGCGGACGGGAGCCTGACGTTCGCATCATGGCCAACGACATCATCGTCGTACCCAACAGCAAGGCCAAATCGGCTCTTCTTCCGGTGATGAATTCGTTCGGAGCCAACATCGCTCTCGGCGCAGCCAGGGTCATTATTCCTTAAGACCGTATCCTCAGAGGAGATTTCATGTCGGACCAAAACCTTTTCTCTAATAACCCGCCGCCGAATGTTATTCCGCGGAACCTGCCTGCTGTTCCGGTGGCGGGCGCGCGTTTCAACACCCACGTGGACCTGGAATCGCGTTACGGCAGTTCTGAAAATGTTAAGTTGCGCCGGCTGTGGCAGATTGTCCGAAAACGATTGTGGATGGTGGTGGGTATTACATTGATAGCCACTACACTAGTGACAATCGATACCTACCGTGACAAGAGGCTCTACCAGTCGACAGCTACCATCGAGATAGGGCAGGAAGGCGGTACCGTTGTTGCTTCGAGAGACCTGCTCATTCAGGAACAAGACGAGCTTTTTGTAACCATGAATACGAGTGAGGTCATTATTAAGAGTCCGCCGCTCCTGGAAGACGTGGTCATTCAGCAAGGGTTGGACAAGAATCCTGTCTTTCTGGAGATCACCAAAAGAAACTCATTAACAGAATCACTGAATGATATCGCCGGCAGGTTCCAGGGAAAAACGGTGCCACCGCGGCCTCGGGTGTTCGAGGCCACCGCCGCACAGCCGATAACGGGAACACGGCCTCCTGAAGAAGTGGCTCGATTGTCGCGTTTTGTCTCGCTTGTCGAGGGTAATCTCCGCGTGCGGCCCATCGTCGATACGCGCGCAATGACCATCTCCTACACGCACACCGACCCGGAGATCTCCGCGAAAGTTGCGAACGCCGTAGCGCAGCGGTTTATCGAAACCAGTTTCAACAAGAAGATCGAAAGATTCACCAGCGCGTCGGAATGGCTCGACCGTTCCACTCGCGAACTGAAGGCAAAAGTGGAACGGGCGGAGCAGGCCCTGGCCGATTATACGAAGGCGAACAACATCTATTCGGTGGAAGGTAAAGAAACCCTGATTACAGAGAAATTATCCAAACTGCACGAGCAGGCTACTCGCGCGGAAGTGGATCGTATCCTCAAGGAGTCGTTGCATGAGCAGGTGCTGCAGGGCCGCGTGACCCAAATCCCCGAGGCCTTCGCGGATGTTCAGACAACCGAACTGCAACATAGGCTTGATGCACTTTCAGTCACAGCGGCGGAGTTAAGCGTCACTTACGGTCCCAAGTATCCCAGGCTAGCTGAAATCAAAGGGCAAACAAATGCCATTCGCGATCAGATCGCCGACAGTCGGCACCTTCTGGAGCAGAAGCTTAAAGCAGATTATGAGCGCGCCCTCCGCGATGAAACGGCATTGAATACTTCACTCGAAAGCGCGAAGAATGAAGCCGGACAGGAGAATCAAAAAGCGATTCAATTCAGTTTGCTAAAGCAGGATGTGGATACCACGAAGAGTCTCTATACCGAATTCCTGCAGAAAACGAGTCAGTCTTACCTCGAGGTCGCCCAACAGCACAGCAACATTCGCATGATTGCTCCTGCACGCTTGCCTACATTACCGGTGGATCAACATCGGCAACGTACGATTCTGTTCAGCATCCTGCTCAGCATGGTAGGCGGCGTGGGGTTGGTATGGCTTCTCGATCGTCTCGACGACTCCATCCGCAACATCGATGATGTCAACAGCTTTACTCATCTTCCGACATTGGCCGTTATTCCTCTCATCGGATCCGGTTCATCCTTGTTGCCGTATTACGGGAAGAAGCGGAAGAAGACGGTAGAAACGCTGCCCTCGACGCTGTCGGATTTCGCCAGGAATGCGCGTTTGATGGAATTCGACGGCCACTCTTCAGCCGCGGAGTCCTATCGAGCGCTTCGAACAGGTCTGCTGCTTTCGAACGTAGGGAGCCCACCGAAGAAAATCCTCGTGACGAGTGTGCGCAGCAGTGAAGGAAAATCAACAACCTCCACCAATATTGCCATTTCGCTCTCGCAACTCGGCTCGAAGGTGTTGCTCATGGACTGCGATCTCCGCAGACCTTCTCTGAACAAAGCATTCGAACTCTCGCAGGCAAAGGGGCTTTCAACCTACCTTTCGCAAGGTGGAGAGATCGATGAGGTCATACACAAGGCTAGCGAAAACCTGCATGTGCTTCCTGCCGGTCCGACTCCGCCTAATCCGTCGGAGCTTCTCAGCGCGGACAAGATGAGGCAATTACTGGAGCAACTGGCGTGTCGCTACGACCATATTGTCGTCGACTCGCCTCCGCTCGGAAGCGTCACGGATCCAGCCATTTTGTCAACCATGGTGGATGGCGTGATCATTGTCGTCCATGCCGGCCGCAACAAGCGAAACGCAGTCCAGCGCGCGATTCATGAATTGAATTCCGTGGGCGCCAAAACCTTCGGCATCGTCCTCAACAGCGTCAACATGCGCCGCGAAGGTTACGCCGATTATCAGTACTACTACTACGGCTACGGAAACGACGAGAAGAAGAGCTGAATTCTGCACGGAAGCGACTCATGTACATACTAGGAATCAACGTTTACCACGCGGACGTTTCGGCGGTCTTGATTCGGGACGGGCAGCTTATCGCCGCTCTCGAGGAAGAGCGCTTCCGTCGCGTCAAACATTTCACCGGCTTTCCTTCGATGGCGATCCGCCGCTGCCTCGAGATCGGCGGCATTGAAGGCCGCCAGATCGATGCGATCGCCATCAGCCGGAATCCACGCGCCAACCTGTTCAAGAAGGCGGCATTCGTCCTCACGCAGCGCCCGGGCCGTCACCTGGTGGGCAATCGGGTAGATCACCTGCGCAAGGTTCGCGATATGAAGACTCCGCTCGCCGAAGCCCTTTCGGTTCCTGTGGAGCGGTTGCCGAAGATGCATTTCATCGAACACCATCCGTCCCACCTGGCCAGCGCCTTCTTTGTTTCCGGGTTCGACGAAGCGGCGATCTGCGCCATAGACGGGTTTGGGGATTTCGTCAGCACGTCGCTGGCGTTCGGCAAAGACCGGCGTTTCAAAATGCTTGATCGCGTCTACTTTCCGCATTCGCTCGGGATCGTATACACGGCGGTCACTCAGTATCTGGGGTTTCTTGGGTACGGGGACGAATTCAAAATTATGGGACTGGCTCCCTACGGGCGTCCCAGCTTTGTCGAACCGCTGAAGCGTCTGGTTCACCTGAAAGACGACGGCCTGTTCGAACTCGATCTGAAATATTTTCGCCATTGGTCGGACGGCGACGAAATGGAGTGGGAGGAAGGCTATCCGACGATCGGCAGAGTCTATACACCGGAGATCGAGCGCCTGCTTGGTCCGGCGCGGCGTCCCGACCAACCCCTCACAGAGTTTCACGAGGATGTTGCCCATTCGCTTCAGGTCGTTTACGAATCCTGCGCCTTTCATGTTCTAAACGGACTCTGGAAACGGACCAAAGCGAAAAAGCTTTGCCTTGCCGGCGGCTGCGCCATGAACAGTGTTGCCAACGGAAAGGTTCGAGAGCAAACGCCCTTCGAAGAAATCTACGTTCAGCCCGCAGCATCAGACAATGGGACTGCTCTTGGAGCCGCGTACTTCGTGTGGCACCAGGTTCTCGGTAAACCCAGGACGTTCGTGATGAACCATGCGTTGTGGGGTACGTCGTACGACGATGGCGACATCGAGTCCTTGCTCAATGGCAGGGATGGTGAGGACGGAGATCTAAAAGTCGTACGGTTCAAGAATGAAGAGGAGACTTGCCGCGCCACGGCGCAACTTTTGGCTGACGGCAATGTCGTTGGCTGGTACCAGGGAAGAATGGAATGGGGCGCGCGCGCCCTCGGCAATCGGAGCATTCTGGCAGATCCGCGGCGCGCGGATATGCGCGAATTGATCAACCTGAAAATCAAATTTCGGGAAAAGTTTCGGCCATTCGCTCCCTCGTTACTGGAAGAAGCGGTGTCGGATTACTTCGTCGATCCGGCTCCGGATCCGTTCATGCAGCAGGTGTATCCGGTCCGCGAAGATAAACGGGCTCTTATACCGGCCATCACTCACGTGGATGGCAGCGGCCGCCTGCAGACGGTTAATGAAACTCAAAATCCGCTCTACTACCGGCTGATTCGCGAGTTCGGGAACATCACCGGTGTGCCCATGCTCCTCAATACAAGCTTCAACGAAAATGAGCCGATTGTGGACACGCCCGCGCAAGCTGTTGCATGTTTTCTGCGAACTCAGATGGATGCCATCGTTTTGGGCAACACGATGGTCCAGCGCTCTGCTTCCCAGCGTGAGTTTGTAGGTAGTCAGGCAGGAGCGCCTTTTATCAAATGTGTGGAATAGCCACCATCTTCTCGTATCGCGATGGACCGCCTGTCCTCGAATCTGAACTCCTGACGATTCGCGACCACATGACAGCCCGCGGTCCTGACGGTGCCGGAGTCTGGATTTCCGAAGATCGACGTATCGGTCTCGCTCACCGCCGGTTAGCTATTCTCGATTTGTCGCCGAGCGGCGCTCAGCCGATGTTCGATGCAACCGGGACGTTTGGTATTTCATTCAACGGCGAAATCTACAACTACCGCGAACTCCGTACTCAACTTGAAGCCAAAGGGTTCCGTTTCAAGTCCGGCACCGATACGGAAGTATTGCTCCACCTCTATGCCGATCGCGGAACGAAGATGCTCGATGCGCTACGCGGCATGTACGCCTTCGCGCTCTGGGACGGAAGGAAACAAGCGCTGTTTCTCGCTCGCGATCCTTACGGTATCAAGCCTCTGTACTACGCTGACGACGGCAAGACTTTGCGCGCGGCGTCGCAAGTAAAGGCGCTCCTGGCGGGAGAATCGATCGATACAAGTGTCAGTGCCGCCGGGCATGTCGGATTTTTTTTATGGGGTCACGTGCCTGACCCGCACACGCTTTATCGCGGTATCCGAGCGTTAAGTGCCGGTCACTCGCTTTGGATCGAGCGGGGCCAAGCCGCACGCGAGTCGAGTTTCTGCAGCATTTCTGAGATTTTTTCAAGCCCCGCTCCAGACAACGGGCACCACTCTTTTAGAGAGCCAATGCGTGACGCCTTGCGGGACGCGGTTCGCCATCACTTAATAGCAGACGTTCCTGTCGGAGTGTTCCTCTCTTCTGGCGTGGACTCGACGGTTGTGGCCGCTTTGGCTGCTGAGGAAGGCGGTCGCTTACAAACGGTGACACTGGCGTTCGAAGGACACGAGGGGACGCCGAACGACGAAACTCCGCTCGCCGAGGAGGTTGCTCGACTCTACGGAACGGATCATCGAACCGTTCGCGTTACGCGCCGGGACTTTGAGGACCGGTTGGATCATATGTTCTGGTCGATGGATCAGCCCACAATCGATGGAGTCAATAGCTATTGGGTGAGCCGAGTCGCGCAGCAGGCGGATCTGAAAGTGGCACTCTCGGGCCTTGGAGGTGACGAGCTTTTCGGAGGCTATCCTAGCTTCCATCAAATCCCTCGATCGGTAAAAACACTCAGCCCACTCAATTCTATAAAACAGCTCGGTCGAGGGTTTCGCATCATCTCGGCCCCGCTGTTGAAGCACTGGACTTCACCAAAGTACGCAGGAATCTTCGAGTACGGCGGAACGTATGCCGGGGCCTATCTCCTGAGGCGAGGGCTTTTTATGCCATGGGAGCTGCCGGAAGTGTTGGACGCGGATCTCGTTCGTGAAGGATGGGCGCAGTTGCGGACGATCGCCACCATCGACCACGACATCTCTGAAACCCGCTCGATTCGTTCCAAAGTGGCGTGCTTGGAATCTTGCTGGTACATGCGTAACCAACTCCTGCGTGACTCCGATTGGGCGGGCATGGCTCACTCGCTGGAAATTCGAGTCCCACTTGTCGACATCGAGTTACTTCGGTCTACCGTGAGGTGGTTGGGGAACGGGCGCGCTCCCGACAAGCGAACTCTGCTTGATGCTCCCTTGTGGCCTCTGCCTGATGCAATTGTTTCCCGCCCGAAAATCGGTTTTACCGTTCCCGTCCGTGAATGGCTGTCCGCGAACACAGATCGCGGTCTCCGATCATGGGCCAAACTCGTCTACAGTGAGTTCACCAAAAGACCGTCCGGGATCTCCGGATCCGGAGCAACTGTCCCCACACCACTCCATGTTTCCTCGGTCCGGGGTGTCACGCATTCGGCGCGCCTTGCAACCCCACCGAGCCGTAAGGCTGATCTTCTCGTGCTGCTCACGGACGGTTTCGGTGGCCGCGGCGGCATCGCTAAATTCAATCGCGATCTCCTAACCGCTCTCTGCCTGTATCCTGGAATAGGTTCCGTTACGGCGCTGCCACGCGTGATTTATGAAGATCCTCGGCCGTTTCCCTCAAATCTGATCTATGAAACACAAGCCGCAGCGGGAAAACAGGCGTACGCATATCACCTCGGCAAATTGCTTCTGCAACGGAAGGATTTTGCCGGAGTCATTTGTGGGCATATCCACCTGCTCCCGCTGGCGGTGTTAGCGGCCCGCCGGTCCCAGGTGCCTCTTATCATGACTGCACACGGTATTGAAGTGTGGCAAAGACCGCAAGCGACGGGACTCGATCGCAGTTTTCGTTCGCTGGATACGTTTGTCTCCGTCAGCGAGCTCACAAAACAGCGGTTCCTCGAATGGGCGCCACTACGAAGCGAGCAGGGGAAAGTTATTCCGAATTGTGTGGATCTGGGATTGTATGGTCCTGGACCTAAACCGCCTCACCTCCTTGAACGTTATGGAATTCCTGGCCGCCGCGTCATCATGACGCTCTGCCGTCTCGACGCGAGGCAACGACTTAAGGGGATCGATGAAGTAATGGAGGTCCTACCAACCCTACTTCATGAAATGCCTGACCTGATTTATCTTATCGTCGGCGATGGCTCGGATGGCGCCCGGCTTAAGGCCAAGGCCGACAGCCTCGGGCTCCATGACCACGTCGTTTTCACGGGATATGTTGCCGAAGAGGATAAAGCAGAGCACTATCGTCTTGCTGATGCGTTCGTCATGGTCGGCCGTGGCGAAGGGTTCGGAATCGTATATCTGGAGGCGATGGCCTGCGGTATACCAGTGGTTGCCAGCAAAGCCGATGCAAGCCGCGAGGCAGTACTGGAGGGTCGCATGGGACTCCTGGCGGATCCTTCAAAGCCTGCAGAGATTGCGTGGGCGATCAAGGAAGCGCTCTGTCGTCCGCACGTTGTGCCGAACGAGTTGCAGTACTTTTCCTTTGATCATTTTGTTGCCCGTTGGCATGGGCTTCTTCGCGAGATCCTTGAACCAGCAGGATTTTCCCCTGTCCGCCATCCGCTCGCCTCGGGGGAAGCACCACTGCGCGGCGCGACGGTAGGGCAAGGCGTCAAGTCGGGCTCCGCATGAAGGTGTTTTAGTGATGCAGCCTGCCCTTCACAGTCAAAACCTCATCATCATTGAAGCCGGTCGCAGCGAGAAAAACTACTGGATTGATCTCTGGCACTATCGCGAGCTGTTTCTGATCCTCGCCTGGCGTGACATCTCTGTGCGTTATAAGCAAACGATCATCGGCGGCGCGTGGGCGGTGATCCGTCCGTTCCTGACGATGGTTGTATTTACGGTTATCTTTGGGCGCCTCGCGGGCCTTCCAAGCAGCGGCGCACCCTACGCTCTGATGGTATTTGCCGGTATGCTGCCGTGGTCTCTTTTTTCAACGGCGCTGGGAGATGCCTCGAACAGTCTGATTGGGAACGAAAGGCTGATCAGTAAGATCTACTTCCCAAGGCTAATCATTCCTACTGCGACTGTTGTCACTGCTCTTGTAGATCTCCTGATTAGCCTCGTGATTTTGTGTGCACTGATGGTGTATTACCGCTTCAGCCCGGGTTGGAATATTCTGCTATTGCCAGCTTTCATTGTGATGGCCTTACTCGCCAGCCTCGGCCCGGGTCTTTGGATCACGGCGTTGAACGTAAAGTACCGTGACTTTCGGTACGTCATTCCATTTCTGGTTCAGTTTGGCCTTTACGTTTCTCCGGTCGGCTTCAGCAGCAGCGTCATTCCAGATAAGTGGCGCCTGCTTTATAGCCTCAATCCACTTGTAGGCGTAATCGACGGGTTCCGCTGGTCGATTCTGGGAGGAACCAGTCCGATCCATTGGAACAGTTTAATTCTGAGCTTCGGCGTTGTCGTATGCCTCCTCTGGCAAGGCATTCGCACGTTCCGAAAAATGGAACGGACATTCGCAGATATTATTTGAGTACGTTTACCGTCAACGAGGTTCAACCAGCCCTTGGCTACACATCGACTAGCATTTCTTTCTACTCACCCGATTCAATACCATTCTCCCTTTTTCAGGGAGCTCGCTTCCACGAGCGGCGTAGATTTGGACGTCTATTATTGTTACAACCCCACGCCACAGCAGCAGGGAAACGCCGGGTTCGGAGTCGATTTCGAGTGGGATATCCCTCTACTCGAAGGTTATTCGTCAACCTTTCTGACACAGAAGTTGACCATACGCAAAGTCATCGCCGCGGGCAGTTATGATGCCGTCGTTATCAATGGGTGGTCGTATCACCAAGCGATTTGCGCAATTTTTGCCTGTTGGGCTTCGGGCACGCCGGTGATGATTCGCAGTGATTCTCACCTAAACACGCCTCGCCATCATGTGAAAAGGCTAATGAAATATTTGCCCTATCGTGCATTCATCAGTCGAATGGATGCTTGTCTTTCGGTCGGGCAGTGGTCAACGGATTACTACCTTCACTACGGCGCAAAGCCCGAGCGTGTCTTCCAAGTGCCGCATGTGATCGACCAGAACCGCTTTGATCGCGAAATCGAGAAGTATTCCCCGGCGCGAGAGGAACTTCGGAGAGCATGGCGGTTGGGAAAGAATACGATCGTGTTCTTGTTCGTTGGTAAATTTATCTCGAAAAAGCGGCCAAAGGATTTCATCAGAGCAGTTCATCTGGCTGCGTGTCGTGATTCCAGAATTCAAGGCTTAATGGTGGGCGATGGTCCATTGCGCGAGGAATGCGAATCCTTAACTCAGCGGTTAGCGGCACCGATTCATTTCGCCGGGTTTTTGAATCAATCTGAAATTATTAGCGCCTATGTCGCTTCGGATGCGCTGATACTGCCTTCTGACGGCGGGGAGACTTGGGGCCTGGTCGTAAATGAGGCCATGTATTGCCGCCTGCCTTGTTTGGTTAGCAGCAAAGTGGGCTGCGGCCCAGATTTGGTGTCTCCTGACACAGGAGGAATTTTTCCGCTCGGCGACGTGGAGCACTTGGCAAGCCACGTGGCCGGCCTTGCGGAAGATACTCGCGAACTGACGGCGATGGGATGTCGAGCGCGGCAACTTATTCAACAGCGATACTCCCCAGCGAATGCCGTCGAAGGCCTACTTGAAGCTGTTGACGCATTAAGTAGGATCGGTCCATCTCATGCGGGCCTTCCGACTAGGTAACGTGTTGCTCGTATGCGTGGAGTTTAGACGATGATTTTTGAACCAGCCTTATTGGAATTGCTCGCCTGGTCAGCGATTCTGGGTCTCTTTTTCTCATTTCCGTGGCGACGGGTGGCGACGGTGGGGCTGCCTTTGTGTTACATCTTGAGCCTGTCGATGATTCACTGGATGGGTGGACTTATTCACATTCTTCCTACGCGGTGGCGTTCAGGTCCCGATCCTTTTAGTCTCGTTGGTTTCGAACAAGCATTTTGGGGAATTCTCGCATTCGCAACAGGCACTTTTGTGCTTGCACCGCTTATCTTGAAAATGTTCGCTCAGGGTGAAGTAGGTCCGGCAGGAATGCGCGCCACGCCTTACCAATTACGCCTGCCCTACATTTATATCGGTTTGGGTATTCTTTTCTTCGGAGTTCTTGCACCGGCGCTGAGGGCAGTTCCAAGTATTTACGCGGCCAGTGTCTCTGGCATCTACCTCGTTGTTGTCGGACTGTGCCTTGCTTGTTGGAGTGCGTTTATTCGAAGGAATTATCTCGAGCTGGTGGCGTGGCTTTTCGCTGTTTGTCTTATACCTCTAGTCACGATTGTTACGATCGGTTTCGTCGGCTATGGCGCTGGCGCCTCTCTATTGGTTTTGACCTTTGTGGTCACGCTTTATCGCCCACAGTGGCAAGCTCTGATTGGATTCGGTCTGATCGGATTTCTGGGGCTTTCCCTTTTCATAACTTATTTTAGGGATCGTCCCGAAATACGCGCCAAGGTTTGGGGCGGAGCAGATTACGCCGACCGTATAGATACGTTTGCCACAACGCTTGGAAAATTTGAATTCATTGACTTTCAAAATCCGCGTCACCTCCAGGCGATTGACGACCGCCTCAACCAGAATTATCTGGTTGGCCGTGTCGTGAGAACGATTGAGTTGGGGCAGGAAGAGTTCGCATATGGCGGAACCGTCTACGACGGCTTGCTGGCGTTGGTCCCGCGCATTCTGTGGCCCGAAAAACCCGTCACGGCGGGAAGTTGGGGTGTTGTGAGCCGCTATGCCCGAGTCTACGTCGATCCGTCGACTAGTGTCGGCATCGGTCATGTAATGGAGTTCTATATCAATTTTGGAACTCCAGGCGTGATCGTCGGGTTTCTCATACTGGGTATAGTGATTCGGATCGTCGATGTCATGGCTGCATTTCAGTTGCACCGAGGTAATTGGCAGGGGTTCATGTCATGGTTCCTGCCAACAATGGCTTTGTTGAACGTAGGAGGGTCGCTTGTCGAACTCTTTGGGACAATGGCGGCTTCAACAGTACTGGTTTTCATTGTCAACAAGATTCTCACAGCCACTCAACCCACCGCGGCTTCCGCGGCCGGTAGCGTTCCGGCGGCTCATTTCCCCAATAACTGAAGTTTAAAGGGCCGCCTTCCGAGCGCACTCACGCCATAGTCTCGAAAGTCCAGTTTGATAGCCAACCTCCACTTAAATGACTGACGACATCGCCATCCGAGTGGAAAACCTCGCAAAAAAATATCGAATTGAACATGGAACCCGGCAAAGCTACACGGCCTTGCGGGATGTAATTGCAGATACTGCTAGGTCATTCTTCAGAGGACGAAAAAGTAACGGTGACGCTTTGACATTGACGCGCAGCACGCTCCCAAAACATGAAGAGTTCTGGGCGTTGCGAGATATTTCTTTTGAGGTGAAGCGTGGAGATGTAGTGGGAGTCATTGGAAGAAATGGCGCCGGCAAAAGTACACTGCTGAAAGTTTTGAGCCGAATCACCGAGCCGAATACAGGACGAGTGCAGATCAAGGGCCGAGTGGCCAGCTTGTTGGAAGTGGGAACGGGCTTTCATCCAGAATTGACAGGTCGTGAAAATATCTTCTTGAACGGTGCAATTCTGGGCATGAGCAGGACTGAGATCAAGCGGAAATTTGATGAGATTGTGGCCTTTGCTGAGGTCGAGCGGTTTCTTGATACTCCCGTGAAACGGTATAGCAGCGGGATGCATGTGAGGTTGGCCTTCTCGGTGGCTGCGCATCTCGAACCTGAAATTTTGATTGTCGATGAAGTCCTCGCCGTCGGTGACGCTGAGTTCCAGAAGAAATGCTTAGGCAAGATGCAGGGAATCGCCCGCGGAGGAGGCAGAACAGTCTTGTTCGTCAGCCACAATATGGCGGCTGTGCGGCATCTATGTTCAACGTGCATGTATCTTGTGGCCGGGCAATTGAAGCACACGGGGCCTGTGCAAGAGACTATCGACAGATATCTTGCAAGTTCGACACGAGAGCGCGAAACAGGATCGATCTGCCGCAACGGGCTAGAATTGCTGGACTTCAAACTCTGTGCGCCAGATTCCGGACTCGCTCTCACATCCGCAGTTTTCGGTGAAGATTACGAACTCCGGTTTACAGTTCATGGAAGTTTAACCGAGACAAAGGTTGCACCTGTAATACGCCTCTATGACGATTCCGGAACTTTGGTCTCTAGTATTTGTGGGCCCGAAGAGGGAGTTGATTTCGCTTTTATTAGTGGAACTTGTGAATGGGTAGTGAGGATGCCCACTCTTCAATTGTTTCCGGGGCGCTACTCAGTAGCATTCCAGATGTTCGGATATGAGCCCGAGCCTCTGTTAGAAGCCGCGGATGTTTTGGAGTTTACGGTTGAGGCCGCATTGCTTCCAGGCGCACTGAAATCATACAGATCCGATCATGGTTTAATTCGTGTTTGCAGTAGCGTGTCCGTTAGTGAAGCTGAGCAATGAAAGTTCTGTTCGTCCTACCCGAATACCCTCCCGATTCCGGCGGAGGAATAGCTTCGTTTTACCGTGATCTTCTTCCTGCATTGCGTGAAGCGGGCTCAGAAGTCAGTGTTTTGAAGGGGTCTGCGTTTGTTCACGGATCGGCGGGGTATGAACTCGATGGCGTTCGGGTCTCAGTGTTGGAAACCGAGCGCTATCAGAAATGGTTGGGCCTTTTCGCACACTTTGCCATGTTCCCGGATTTACGGAGTCACTTGGCCGCTGGTTTTGCTCTTAAGGAACAAGCTGATGAGAGCGAGGGGTATGACGTTGTAGAAGTAACCGATTGGGGATTACTCTTCCTCCCATGGATATTAGGAGCCAGGGAGAGAGTTCTTGTGCAACTGCATGGAAGTAGCGGACAGATTGCTTATCACGAGACAGTTAATGGACGGGAAGCTGAAGGCTTGTTTACCCTTTTACTTGAGAAGACCGCTCTCTCCGTTGCACCGGGGCTAAGTTCCTATAGTCACGCAAATGTAAATTGGTGGGAAGCTCTGTTACAGCGCTCGGTAACCTATGCCCCCCCTCCCGTAAAAACATCTGGTCCGTTCGTCCCGCCAACTCAGGCGAATGGACGATGGTTGACTGTAGGTCGCGTACAGCATTGGAAAGGACCTCATATCGCGTGTGACGCTTGGAATCGTTTGGGAAAGGGAGCGCCCACCCTGGAATGGTTGGGAAGGGATACGATTTGTGGGGCAACTGGAGAACTAACAGGAGCGTATCTTGAAAAGCAATTCCCGAAGATTTGGGGCAATTTGATCCGACCATTGGGACCGGCCGATCCTGAACAGGTAAAGAGTCGAATGTCGACAGCTAAAGCGGTACTCGTGCCTTCCACTTGGGATGTTTTCAACATAGTCACGGCCGAAGCTATGGCCCTCGGGAAACCCGTAGTTGTTTCTGATGGCGCGGGCGCTGCTGACGTGATTCAACATGGCGTTAACGGTTTCGTCTTTCCGCGGACAGATGCCGCCGCGCTTGCCGATTTAGTACGTCAAGTTGAGGACATGTCGTCGTCTTCACTGCAAGAGGTTGGCCGAGCAGCCGCCACAACGGTCAGGAAAACACTGAGTCCTGACAAGGTTGCACGAGAAAAGCTTGCGATTTACGGCAATCTTACACATGGGAAGGACAACCTATGGCTACGCGACTGGATTTCACCTTCGACCGGACGGAATCCCGCTGGATTTCTCAATGCGTTGCCTCTCAAGGATCTGAGCGTCTATGTATTGAACCGCGGGGTCAGTAAAATATTGGGACAACGGATACATTAAATGAAGGTGCCCACTCTTGCGCTTTGCATCCCCGCTTACAATGCTGCGAAATACTTACCGCTTCTATTGAGCTCCGCTTTGGCCCAAACGGTTCCCTTTGACGAGATTCTAGTCTTCGACGATTGCAGCAGTGACGACACTGGCTCTGTGGCAGCAAAGTACGGCGCTCGAGTCATCCGCAGTGATCGCAATGTTGGTTGTAGCGTTGGAAAGAACCGGCTATTGGAGATATGTAAATGCGACTGGATCCACTTTCACGATTCTGACGACGACCTGAAGCCAGAGTTCTCGAAAACCGCGCGGGAATGGATGATTCGAGTAGATGCCCCCGATGTGGTTCTCTTCAGCTACGAAAACCGACGTTTTGATACAGGGGACTTGGTTTTCATCCGAAAGTTCGACGACGAAGCTCTCGTGCGCGATCCCGCAGCCTACGCAATTCGCAATCAGATCAATCCGTACTGCGGACTGTATCGCCGGGATTCGCTGAGGAAGGTTGGTGGTTATGATGAAGATCCAGAGGTACTTTACAACGAGGACTGCCGCTTCCATATGCGGCTCGCTTTTAACGGCCTCCGTTTCCGTGCCGACCCTCGTGTCGAGGTGATTAACCTGGAACGTTCGGGTTCGATGTCCTCCGCGAATCGAACCAAATGTATGCTCGCAAGGTTGGCTGTGCTAAAGAAAGCGGCGCTTGAGACTCCAGAGCGACTACATCGTGAGATAGCCACCGAGGCATGGATAAATGCACGCCACCTTGCGAGCAATCAGCTCAATCAGGAAGCCGCGGAGGCGATCGCGCTAGCCCGGCGGTTCGGCGTGAGTTCGCCGCCAGACGAAAGACTTCCAGTTCGCGCTGTTGCAATGTTGGCGCCGCAGTTTACGTTTCGTGCTAGAGCCGCGTTTGTGCGGTGGCGCGATGCCCGTTGAATAAGCGTTCGGGTGAGATGAGAGAATTCGCTTCGATCTTGACCCTTTGCGAGTTTTTCATCCTAAGGCATTCCAGCCGCAGGCAGACTTCTGAACAGATTTTTCTCGCATCACGACATCTTTAGATAAATGCGTATTCTCCTGACTGCAGATGCAGAGCTTCCGGTTCCGCCCAAGCTTTACGGCGGGATCGAGCGAATTATTCATTTGCTGGCGCGGCGGTTTGGTGAGTTGAGGCATGACGTCGGGTTGGTTGCGCATCGCGACTCGACAGGGGCATGCAACAGGCTGTTCCCATGGCCAGGAGCAACAAGCACGAACCACGGGGATTGCCTACGGAATGCCGTTGCATTACGCAGCGCTGTAGCCGACTTCGATCCGCACGTCATTCACAGCTTTTCGCGGTTGCTGTGGCTTTTATCACTGAAGACCGATCGCCGCCCGAAGATTATGAGCTATCAACGTGAACCAACGGCGCGCACCGTAGCGTGGTCTCATCGTTGGCACGGACACCGGTTGAGTTTTACAGGTTGCAGCAAGAGTATTTGCGAGCGTGGCCAGCGGGCCGGCGGAGATTGGACAGCAATCCCAAACTGCGTCGACACCCATACGCTTACATTTGTTTCATCAGTACCGGACGACGCCCCGTTGGTTTTTCTGAGCCGGATCGAGCGAATCAAAGGAGTGCACAACGCAATAGCCATTGCGCGTCAAAGTGGCCGACGCCTAGTCATAGCTGGAAATGTTATTGAGCATGGAGAATCGGCGCGCTATTTCCGCGAGGAAATCAAGCCTCAACTGGGACGCGACGGCATCGAGTTCGTTGGGCCGGTTGATGATGCTCAAAAGAATAAGCTGCTTGGGCAAGCTGCGGCCCTCGTTGTGCCGATTGAGTGGGAGGAGCCGTTCGGGATTGTTTTCGCTGAGGCATTGGCATGCGGCACGCCTGTGATTTCCTCTCCTCGCGGCGCGCTGCCGGAGATTGTGCGTCACGGGGTGGACGGATTTTTGGTTAATGATGTGGCTTCCGGGGCAGCGGCAGTTGCAAAATTAGGCCAGATAAGCCGTGGGAATTGTCGTCAGCGAGCCGAATCGCAATTCGGCCTGGAAGTGGTGGCCGAGAAGTATCTTGCGCTTTACGAGCGGGCATCGGAAGTATTGTGAACCCTCTGCGTACGCTGCAATTCATCTGGCAGCATCCGCTTGCCCGTCGCAACAAATCGAGAGCGCTGAGTTTATGGATCCGATGGCAGATTGGGAGCCGAGTCCTTCGCCAGCCGGTTGTGATGCCATTTGTCGAGGACGCAGTACTCGTTGTCGAATCCGGCATGACGGGTGCAACCGGAAATATATATTGCGGGTTACATGAGTTCGCGGACATGTCGCTGGTGCTCCATCTACTGCGTCCCGAGGACTTGTTCCTGGACGCTGGAGCAAACGTTGGAAGCTACTCGATTCTGGCCGCTAAAGTCGCAGGTGCTAAATGCGTAACCGTTGAGCCTGTCCCATCAACATTTGCCCGTCTTTACCGAAACGTCACAATAAATCAATTGCATCAACAAGTAGAGCTCTGGGGTTGCGCGCTTGGGAGTTCAAGCGGGGTCCTTCAGTTCTCCGCCGACCGCGACACTACGAATTGTGCTGTGGACAAGAGTTATCAGGGCAAATCCATATCGGTTCCTCTAAGGACGGTAGACGAAGTTCTCGCGCGCAAAGCGCCCGTCATGTGGAAAGTGGACGTTGAGGGATTTGAACAAGAGGTTTTGCGCGGAGCGAAGCATGCCCTGCAAAACGAGCAGCTCAATGTGGTGTTACTGGAGTCAGATGGGCCCGAACTGAGCACAACCATGACGGCATCTGGATTTTCTCGGTGCAACTACGATCCATTTCTGCGTCAATTGCAACAGACAGGTACAAATAATAGAAACCAAAATCACCTTTGGGTTCGGGATATGTCTGCCGTCGAAGCTCGGTGTCAGAGCGCGCCGAAGCGGGCTGTCTTTGGTGTCGAGATTTGATTTCTGGTGCGGGCATTACTTGTCAGTCCACATTTTCCTCCTACGAACGCGGCCGATCATCAACGCGTACGGATGGCATTGGAATTCTTCGAGGAGTTTGGGTGGAGCACGACGGTACTGGCTGTGTCCCCCGACGTTATCGAAGGTGTGAGCGAACCTCTTCTCGAAGCCACCGTGCCTGAATCTGCTCGCGTGGTGCGGACTGGCGCATGGTCGGCAACGTGGACTCGTCGCTTTGGAGTCAGTAGTCTCGCGATTCGCGCATATACCGCTTTGGACCGCGAGGGTTCTCATCTGCTATCAACCGGCAAATATGATGCAGTGTTTTTTTCCACGACTGTATTCCCTGTGATGGCCTTGGGCCGGAAATGGCGAAGGCAATTTGGCGTGCCCTACGTTTTGGATTTCCAGGACCCGTGGCGTAACGACTACTACAGTCGGACCGGCGTCCGCCCCCCTGGAGGCAGATTAAAATTTGCCGTTTCCGGTGCCCTGGCCGCTGTTTTGGAACCGCGCGTTTTACGGGATGCTGCGCACATCGTGAGCGTTTCTCCGGCGTATCCCGCAATGCTGATGTCTCGCTATAAGTGGCTTCGGCGCGAACAGTTTACCGTGCTACCGTTCGGCGCTACGGAATCGGATTTTGATGTTCTCCGGCGATCCACCGTCCAACAAAAGATCTTCGATCCAGCGGACGGCAAGCGGCACTGGGCATATGTCGGTCGTGCAGGCGCGGATATGGCACTGGCTCTTCGCGCGCTCTTTCAGGCTCTGAAAATGGAGATTCAGATCCGACCGAGAGTAGCCAGTGAATTGAGGTTGCACTTCGTTGGTACGGCTTACGCGCCGGAAGGACGTGCGGAAAAGACCGTGGAACCGCTGGCGAGGGAATATGGATTGGAAGGGATGGTAAGCGAGGTAACTGCCCGCATCCCTTTTTTTGAGGCGCTGCAATGCTTGCTTGACGCTGACGCTCTCGTGGTGCCCGGTTCGGACGATTCCGGCTACACGGCTTCGAAAATCTATCCGTACATTTTGGCTAGAAGACCGCTCCTCGCGGTCTTCCACGAACAAAGCAGCGTGATCGATGTGTTACGAACAACTAGCGCGGGAACGGTCGTCAGCTTTCAGACCCGCGAAGCCGTCACCGATATCGCGAAACGGATTTTTGCAACGGGTTGGCTTGCATCCCCTTGCACTCCGCAAACCGACTGGACGGCATTTGAGCAGTACACGGCACGTGCAATGACACGGCGGCTTTGCAAAGTCCTTAACACTGTGGCTCAAAGCCATTGTCGCGATTGAAAGTTCTGCATATCGTTCCGTCGTTTTACCCGGCAGTGATCTATGGCGGTCCGATATATTCATCTCTTGCACTGTGCCGGAGCCTTGCTCGCGAGCAATGTGAAGTTCGCGTGCTCACGACCGATGCTAACGGGCCCGGTTCCGTTTTGTGTGTTGAGACCGCTACCGATGTCGAAGTTTCGCCCGGTGTTCTCGTCCGGTATTGCCACCGTTTTGCAGATGTTTCAATTTCTGGAACTCTACTGCGACTTCTATCCCAGTACATTTCCTGGGCAGACGTTGTTCATTTGACGTCGGTCTATTCATTCCCGACGATTCCGACGCTTGTTGCATGCAAGATGTTGCACAAGCCACTTGTGTGGTCTCCGCGTGGGATGTTGCAACGCTGGGAAGGCACGCGCCGGCCGTACCTTAAGCAGGTGTGGGAATACTTGTGCAGGGCTGCAGCACCAGGACATTTGACGCTGCATACAACGTCGCAGGAGGAAGCGCGCGAAAGTCAAAGCCGGATACCAGGAGTAGACACGATTGTCATTCCGAACGGTATCGAAATTCCCGCAACTGTTGTGCGCCGCGACGGTGTCGGCAAAACCCGATTCGTCTACCTTGGGCGTCTGGATCCGAAGAAGGGGATCGAGAACCTCCTGGATGCTTTCAAGATATTAAGGGATACCGTTGAGAGTCCGGTTTGTCTTGTGATTGCGGGAGGTGGGGATGAGGAGTATGCGCAAGAAATAAACTCACGAATACGCCAACTAGAGCTCGAGCAATCCGTCCAGATGTTAGGCCCGATTTCTGATGATCCTAAAAGGGAGTTTTTCGAGGCAGCGGACGTCCTGGTCTGTCCTTCACATACGGAGAATTTCGGAGTTGTGGTCGCTGAGGCTCTGGCACATGGAGTGCCGGTTATCGCAAGTCGAGGTACGCCATGGCAGCGGGTGGAAGAAATAGGTTGTGGGTTGTGGGTTGATAACGATCCGGCGAGCTTGGCGGCTGCCATGACGCGCATTCTCTCAATGCCCCTACATGAAATGGGTCTAAGAGGCCGAGAATGGATGCGACGGGAGTTTGGTTGGGATTCGCTAGCCAGAGAGATGGTGAGCGTGTACCAAGGCCTATTGTCCGCCTCGTAACTCCACAAACTTCCATGTCAATCCTAGATGAAACGACGGTCTTGATTCTCACCTACAACGAGGAAGCGAACATCAGGAGGACGCTATCCAATCTGCAGTGGGCGCGGCGCATCGTAGTCGTGGACAGCTTCAGCACGGATGAGACAATCAATATTCTCCACATGGATAGTCGAGTCGAAGTGCACCAACGGCGGTTCGACAGCCATGCGAATCAGTGGAACTACGGACTCGATCGGATCCAGTCCGAATGGGTTTTGGCGTTAGACGCTGATTATCAAATCACCGAATATTTCGTGGAAGAACTGCGTTCATTGTCTCCGCCACAGACTGTGGATGGTTACTATGCAAGGTTCAAATACATGGTCAATGGTCGAGTGCTAAGGGCTACTCTCTATCCTCCGCGCGCCGTTCTTTTCAAGTGCTCTCGTTGCCGATACGAACAAAACGGTCATACACAGGTACTTCAAATACCCGGGCCGACCGGATGGTTGAATTCTCCGATTCACCACGACGACCGCAAACCCCTGAGTGATTGGCTCAGGGCTCAGGATAAATATACATTGCTCGAGGCGCACTATCTTACGCGGTATCCCGCAGACAAGCTGAACTTTGCGGATCGCTTGCGCAATTGGATCATTCCGGCGCCAGTTATTGTGTTTTTGTACACTCTGTTCATTAGAGGCCTCATTCTGGATGGGTGGCGCGGTTGGTACTACGTATCGCAGCGCACGTTAGCCGAAATTTTACTTTCCCTTCGTCTGCTCGAAATAAGACTCGAACAATAAATGACTCTAATCATCTTCGCCGGTGTTTTCGCCGCAGTTCTGGCTGCCGAGGCTGCAACCCTCGTGTTTCCCATGGTTGTCCGCCTGGCGAGCGCGACGCGCGCGATGGACTATCCGGGCGGCCGCCGTCTTCATGGGGAAGCAATTCCTCGTTTGGGTGGAATCGCCATTGTCACTGGAATCGCAGCCGGGGCTATCGTAACGAATCTTATGCTGTGGCGGCAGTGGGGAGATAAGGTCACGCCGCTCGATATGGTTGCGCTGCTCACCGGCACTTCACTTGTCTTTTTGATTGGTGTTGCCGATGACGCCGTCGGATTGTCTCCGCTTGCGAAGCTGTTCGTTCAGGTGGTCGCCGCGTCTGTAGTCGTTTATGCAGGCTGGTCGTTCCCGAATCTATACCTGCCATTTTGGGGGACACTGCATCTCGGTCTGCTCGGCGGCTTTATTACGGTGCTGTGGATTGTGGGTGTGACCAACGCGATCAACCTGCTGGATGGCCTCGACGGCCTGGCCGGCGGGGTTGTGGCGATCATTGCCACGAGCCTGCTCGTGTTCGGCATGGTTCAGCGGAACATTCTGATGATTGTCGTTATGGCCGCCGTGGTCGGCGCTTGCCTTGGATTCCTGCGCCATAACTGGGCTCCGGCGCGCATTTACATGGGAGACTCCGGTTCGCTGACTCTTGGTTTCTTGTTGGGAGTGATGAGTCTTCATGGTTCGATCAAAGGCGCGGCCACTGTAGCGATCCTCGTACCCATTCTGGCGTTGGGCCTGCCCGTGATAGACACGCTGCTGGTCATGGCGGTCCGTTTCATTGAAACGCCTCAAGAAGGTTCCCATGTGCAACGCTTTGCCCGCGTCTTTAAGGCGGATCGCAACCACCTTCATCACCTTATGGCAAAGGTTGCTCCTGAGCGGCAGCGGATCGTGTATGTCATTTATTCTGTGGCGGCGTGTTTTTGTGCCATGGCTCTAATCGTGTCCTTCAGTCGCAGTGGGCGCCTCGGAGCCGCACTGGTGCTCGTGGAAATCGCCGTCGTCTTTTCTCTGCGCAGAATAGGCGTTCGCCGTGAGGCCCGGGACCTTTCATTGAAACAGCGCCAAGAGGTTCGAGAGCAGTTCTTCGCGGACAAAACTTCATTGCCGTAAAACCATCAATTTGGTATTTAGTTCATGTCACGTCCACGGCTCGTAGTGTCATGGCAGCAGGAGCTGCCCTGAGTCAGCAGGAGGCTTATTGTGATTGAATTCCCATCTTCACTTATTGGAAAACCTGTAATTGCCCTGACGGGCGGATTCCTTGACCGGCTATTCCCATTCCGAACCGACAATGAGATTTTGAAACATGTCCTCCCGGTGCGGAGGCATGCCAGAAAGACTGCCCGTTCTCCTTTTGTGGGCGATCAGCTTGTAGGCGCATCGGCGAGGCTTGAACGCGCTGGAATGCCTGCAGGTTATCACCTTTCCGCCATAGCGCGGGAGTACTCCGCTTTCGAAGATTGCGAGCAACTCGTGGCGAGTCTTGCGAGCCGTGTCGGAAACCCGCAAATCGCGCCTGTGCCTCCATTATGGCCCCTTCTCGCGCAGGTGTTGCTGGAGTTTCGCTCCGTGATTTCCCCCCACGCCGTTCTGAGGCACGCAGCAAAAGACGGACTGAGTGAAGAGGCGCAACGTGGCTTAATTATCGTCACCTACCTCTTCCCGGAATTGAAAGATTGGCTTGCAGGCGTGAAGTTGGGAATTCCCCGATGGGAACGGATGCTGGCAGTTCCATTGGCGGCACGAAAATTAGTCCTGTTAGAGAAACATTATTAACCTGCGCAATACGGCAATCACGTTTTTGCTCGTGATCGCTTCGCTCCCAGGCCGGGCTTCTGGTGGGCGGCCCATCCCAACCGGCACTCGTGCGGTATCTCCCGTTTCAACACCCTCTTCCGGTGATGAGTTTGTCGGACCCTTTCCGAGTTGGGCGAATGTCATGACAAGCTATGGAGCCACAGGCAATGGCGTGGCTGATGACACCCCGTCGATCCAACGCGGGCTTGATGATCTCGGAAGGATGGGCCGGTCACCCGTATTGTTTTTCCCCAGCGGCACGTACCGTCTGACGAAAACATTAACTCTGCCGGAACGGATCAACGTCAGCATCGTCGGAGAAGACCCCGAAACGACGACTCTGCTTTGGGACGGCGAGCCCAACGGCACGATGATCTGGTTGAACGGTGTCGCCTATTCTCGTTTTGTGCGGCTTACTCTGGATGGAAGACGACGCGCTTCCGTTGCCGTGGAACAGTCGTGGGACACCACTCATCCTCACTTCGACACCGGCAACGAATATTCCGACGACCGATTCCTGGATGTGGAATACGGCATCCACGGGGGCTTTAAGGGCGGCGGCTTCGCGGAGACCACTATCCGACGATCGCAGTTCCTGCGAAATACCAAAGCCGGTGTCGCTCTCGGCAACTTCAACGCGCTCGATATCTGGATTTGGTACTCGCTGTTCGAAGATTGCGCTGCCGGCGTGACAAACTCGCCTGGAGCGGGAAACTTTCACGTCTATAACAGCATCTTCCGGCGGTCCACTCGTGCCGACATGGCCATAGGAAATACGGGCGGTTTCTCGGTTCGAGACAGTTATTCGATCGGATCGAAGGCCTTTTTTACCGGCGGCGGGACGAACAACCCGGCCACAATAAACATTCAAGGCAATACCGTTGTCGATCCCATCGATTCCGCAGCCATCAGTCTCGGCAATCAAGGGCCGGGACTCATTACCGATAACACCATTCGAAGCCGCCGTTTTGCGATTGGTCCGGTGATCGTCTGGAGAAGTTTTATCGATGCCGACGTGACGTCGCTTGGAAACACCTTCACGATTCCTAACCCCTTGAACAGCAATGGCCGTTTGACCAGCATCGAGGACCGGGTTGTTCCCCGCGAAAAAGTTAATCCCGTCGAGCCGAAACTTCCGGGTGCTCTTCCGCATCTCCAACGTGAAGTCTTTGAAGTGCCACCGGGAGCTGGCGCGGAAGCGATTCAGGCCGCCATCATGGCTGCGGTCCAACGTCAGGGAACGCGGCCGGTGGTGCACATTCCCTTTGGAAACTATTCCGTCTCGCAGACGCTTGTCATACCCGCCAGCGACATTCAATTCGTCGGCGATGGGTATGGAACAATCCTGCAATGGACAGGCACAGGCCCCGGCCCTCTTATCCGGCTAAAGGGCCCGACTAAAGCGACATTGCGCGAGATCCAGTTCAACGGCGCCCGGACCGCAGACAGCCTTGTTGTGGAAGACGTCGACCAGCCCGGATCGCGTGTCTACATGGGACAGGCCGAACTGCGGTCGGGTAAGCGAACGGACCTGTTCGTGAATGGACTGGACCACACGAACGTTCAACTCGAAGACATTGGCTATGCTTATTCTCCCGATGCTGCGTCGATCACAGTGGTCGGGGGGCCGCAGTCTGCCAGCGGCAGGACGACACAGGGAAAGACGAACATTTTTTCCGGAGCATCCTCCGGCCACCGTACCAGCTACGATGTTTCAGCGGGCGCCAAAGTTCTGGTTCGCGACTTGTGGTATGAAGGCGGCGCCGGGCCCGGTTTCGCAAATATTCACGATCGCGCGGTCTTCACGCTGGAGGGTGCGCGAATTTCATCGCCCGTTAATAAGGTGCCTGCGGCATTTAACATCGTGAACCTTAATGGACGTGTCGCGATTCTAACGTCGCAGGTTGACGACAGAATCGAAATCTCCGGAGACGGCACACGAGCGTCGGTGCTGGCTCTGGGCATGATGGTGGAGCAGAAATCCTCGGATTACTTTTCTAATAAAGCCTCGCCTCCGGCGCACGCATCGCTGATGAATTCACGGCAGATTTCAATTCTTCCCGGCAATCGCAGCGGCCCAACGGCCAATACCGGCTCTGCCGATCCGTCGTTCATCAAAACAATGCTCAGCCACACGCGGGGCGAACGACCGGGAGTCTTGAATGCACTTCCTACCGGCGTTACGGATCTAAGGCTGTTTCGCGTTTGGGTCACGGATGGAATTAACAACATCATGCTCACTCCCGGCGACCAAACCCATTAGATTAAACCCCACCTTCCTTATCGTTTCCTCCGGCCGAACATACGACCTTTGAATCCGCTCAAGCCCCGCGCCGCACTCCTCTATCAGTTCTTTCATCCCGATGACGTCGTCAGCGCGCGTCATTACGCGGATTTCGCGGAAGGACTGCGCGACCGCGGCTGGGAGGTTCACGTGTGGACCTCGAACCGGGCCTGCCGCGACGACTCTATCCAATATCCGCGAACCGAGAACTGGCACGGCATCCACATTTACGGAAACCCCGCTTCAAGCCTGGCTCCAACCTTGGCCGGCTGGCCAGCATCATCTGGACGATTACCGCCTGGACGCTCGCCCTCGGACGCCCGCGCCGCGATTATCCGGATGTGATCGTGATCGGCACCGACCCTCCCCTCAGTATCTTCACCGCCTTCACCATACGCCGTTTGCTTTCGGCATGAGCGGCAATCGCGCGGACTTTGTGAAAGAATTCTCGAAACGGGTGACCCCCGACAGTTGGGATCAGGCTCTCCGTCCGTTATGAACCGCTAGCGTTGGAATAAGTCCACTTGCGCAGGTTTTGCTTCATACTTGTGAGAAGCTAAAACGACCCGATGATCGCAGGCCACGACGCTGTAACTGGCGAGGATCGGTGGACAGCCGTTGGGGCGACTCGTCGGCTTCCTGTGTTGGTCGTCATCTTCACAGTGCGTGAGGAGAGAATCCGGGCCATCACAGGTTGGGACGCTAACAAGCGAACAAAAAAGGAGTACTTCTCACAGCGAGGAGGGTAGCAATCATGCCTGAGAAGAAGCTGGTCGTTCCGTCGTTTCAAAACGAAAAACAAGAAGCCGCATGGTGGGACAAACATCGGACGGAAGCCGAAGCGGACTTACGACGCGCGATGCGCGAGCGCCGGACGGTTTCCGTGAAGCAGGTTCTATCCCAATCGAGACGGAAGAAAGAACTCTTGCCAGTAACGATACGGCTAGCAGGAGAAGATATCGCCACGGCCAGAAGCCTTGCGGAAAGCAAAGGCATTGGGTACCAAGCCTACATCAAACTTCTACTGCGTGAGGCTCTCAGAAGGGAAGCGGGGCGACAGACTCGCCTTCAGGGAAAGCAGACGCCCGCCTGATACAGACTCCTCCCTCTGATCCGGGAATGTTGGCGAATTGCGTTCGATTCCTTGGGAAAAGCTACTCTCGCCCCGTTGGACAAAGCGCCAGAAACTCGTAATAAACACCGAAAATCCCTACCTGGCCGAAAAGTCGCCAAACGTAACTAGCCCACTTGTGCAAGGGGCGCTTCGTTGCTTCGCACTTGTGAAAAGATCCATTCAGAGGTTGCCGTCCTCGATTCGTTAGGCAATTGCGGCTCCCGGCCCCGTTGTACAATGCGCTAGACACCATGCGTCGAAGGTACTGATGGAACTTCACGAACTTGTCATCGAGATGAAACTGCCGGAACTGCAAGCGATGGCAAAGGGCGCGATTTTACCAACCAAGAAGCCGGAATGTCCGACATAGACCTTTGAATTCGCTCAAGCCCCGCGCCGCGCTCCTCTATCAGTTCTTTCATCCCGATGACGTCGTCAGCGCGCGTCATTACGCCGATTTCGCGGAAGGACTGCGCGACCGCGGCTGGGAAGTTCACGTGTGGACCTCGAACCGGGCCTGCCGCGATGACTCTATCCAGTATTCGCGAACCGAGAACTGGCGCGGCATCCACATTCATCGCATCCGGAAACCACGGTTCAAGCCTGGCTCCAATCTGGGACGACTGGTCAGCATCATCTGGATGATTACCGCCTGGACGCTCGCGCTCGGACGCCCGCGTCGCGATTACCCCGATGTGATCGTGATCGGCACCGATCCTCCCCTCAGTATCTTCACCGCCTTCACCATACGCCTGTTCCGACCGAGCGCCCGTGTGGCGCACTGGTGTTTCGATCTTTTTCCTGAGGCTGCGGTTGCCGATGGAATGATCGCCGCTCATTCCCGCGTCGAACACCTTCTGAAGAAGTTCGCTCGAGCTGCATACCATAACGTGGCATTGTTGGCAGACCTTGGTCCGTGCATGCGCAGGCGTCTCCGATCCTATGGGCATCGCGCCGCAGAGGTGACGCTCGTTCCCTGGGCATTGGTCGAGCCGAATCGACCGAACCCTCCAGACCCCGCAGTTCGCACGAAGTTGTTCGGAGACGCCTCTCTCTCACTTTTGTACTCCGGCAATTTTGGCCGCGCCCATGCCCACCAGGGATTTTTGGAACTCGCCCGGATGTTGAGAGCGGACAACGTCACGTTTGCTTTCGGTATGAGCGGGAATCGCGCGGACTATGTGAAAGAGTCTGTGCAAGCCGCCGACGTGAACATTCGTGTGCTTGGTTTTGCCCCTGAAAGCGAATTAGAGGCCCGCCTCAGTTCTGCGGATATCCATCTCGTCAGTTTGCGCAGCGAATGGGAAGGCATTGTCGTTCCATCCAAGTTCTTTGGGTCGCTGGCCGCGGGACGTCCGGTGCTTTTTGACGGCCCGGAAGCGTCGTCCATTGCACAGTGGATCCGCGAGTATCAAGTCGGCTGGGTTTTGACGCCGGAGTCGATGGAAAGTGTCGCCGCTGAATTGAGAACGCTGGCCTCGTCGAAAGACCATCTTCACGAAATGCAGCAGCGCTGCCACGCGGTGTATCAGAAAGAATTTTCAAAACGGGTGACCCTCGATCGCTGGGATCAGGCGCTGCGTCGCTTATGAACTCGTACCGGTGTTCGACAGCGGCGATTCCCGGCAGTTTCAATTACGCCTACAACGATTTCAATGCCTCTGCGCCTTGTTTCGTGACCGAATCCACACCGACACTTGCCCCAATAACGTTTTTCGGCTGATGAAAGTTGATGTCTTACTCATATTTTTTTCGCTCAGCAGTGGGCGAGGCGCTTGGAGTGGAAATCCAAATCCCGTGGCTCATAAGGTGCGCTCCGGTCATGATTGCCACGCGATACCTCCAGCCGTTTTAGGCGTTCGGAGAAAGATATGAACAACGCGCTGGCGGATGGATTTGATATGAATCGGCATCTCGATGCTATGGGATCAGGGATGACCGGTTTGTCGAATTACAGTGACTCTGGTTTATCCGGCGGCCAACGTGGACGCAAACCACTTCTCGCCGGGAATTGCCCTGGCGCGCGGGACTGAGCCAGTTCACCGGCAACTGTAGCCGGAATGACAATCGCCCCGAAGATCTGGTGGAGTAAATCCGAACTGATCTCAGCCTGGATGATAATCCTTGCCACCAACTTGAGAATTTCCAGCCGTTGAAAAGAGATCTACGGAAATCATTCTTTCCACCCCGTGGTAATGGAAGGCGCCGTGTACCCGTGGTTCGTTCGTCGATGGTGCTGCAGACGGGGCATACGCGGCCAAGCCAAGTCCGAGGCGTCCGATTGTCGCGAGGAGCCACTCGTAAGCAGGTTGCGCCTCGACTCCCTTCGCAGGGACGTCCACAAGCGCTTCTCGGTTGAGCACGAGTATCCGTCGCGTCGCGCGCGGATGTTCGCTGACCGCCGAGTTCAACGCGTCCAGCTCCCGGGCCGGCGTCTCGGGAGGCGATTCAGCACGAGCCGGAAACGCAGCAGGAAAAGCTCTTGGTCACCGCCAGGGTGACGCAGTCCTGTTGCCATGATCCGGCTTCCGGCCAGATCCCGACGCCTGATCTCCGAATCCATCGCGCGGGCCAAGGCCTATGAAGACAAACTCGGCTATCGTCCCATTCCCGATCCGGACGTTCGAAGTCGAAGATTCCCCGCACGTTCAATTACACCTCCCTCATGTGGCGTTCTTGTCTGATCGTGGTGGCAGATCGCGGCCACCGGAAATGCAGGACTTCGGTTCGAATGCCGCTCCGGAGTTTTTGAAGGAATTGTCCGTG